>Ga0307928_10000200_pt1 | contig 41279 bp, 79 predicted proteins | sample AceLakmetagen232_FD_201815 | JGI IMG/M metagenome (GOLD analysis project Ga0307928, IMG submission 201815) | Saline water microbial communities from Ace Lake, Antarctica - #232 | ecosystem: Environmental > Aquatic > Non-marine Saline and Alkaline > Saline | place: Antarctica: Ace Lake...
TTATTATCTCTTGACCAAACATTAAAATCTATTGTTACATTTCCATCTTCTTTATAATTAAAAACAGGATAGCTTACAAAATTTGAGTCATTTATTCTTGTAATTAATAAGTCAATTTGTGTTGCATCAAATCCTAATAGTGTTGGATAACCTATATTTTCTTCTATTGTCCAAATATTTACAAAATCCCAATGTGTAAAACTTGCTTCTTTTTTCATATTTGCTGTTGTTAAACCAGTTGTTCCAGAACTAGCTCCATCAAGAACTTGTGGTAATGCTACTTGTGCATCCCAATAACTTTGATAAACACGTGGACCTCCTCCTTCCTGTCCTAAAAAAGCACCATTATTATCTCCTGTTGGAACTCCTAATGAAATTGCTGATGTTGAATAACAGTTAAAAATATTTGCATCAGCAGTATAAGATGCAAAACCTGCCACTGTATTAGTTCCTGAATTATTAATAACTGTTGTATTTGTAGTATAACAATCTTTTATTTTACAACCTCCACCTACGATACCACCAAAACCTGAAATTATATAATCTCCTGCTCCTGCAACTACTGCACCATCAACATATACTTGACTAATTGTTGCATCTGTTGCTACACCAAAAATAACAGTTGAAGTTCTAGCCGAATTCCACGAATTAAAATCTAATACACCAAAATTTTGTATTGTACCTTGTAAATCTGAAAATAATCCACCATCTTTTGCTTCATTATTATGTATTGTAACGTTTGAAATAGTATAATATTTTCCGTCAAGATTTCCATAAAAAATACGAGTTTCTCCTAAACCAATTGGATCAAAGTTTCCAAAACCTGAACAATCTAAGTTGTTTCCTAGTTTCCAGTATTGTAATTTTGCAGCAGCCATTGTTGGACCACCAGCTGCTATTGTATAACTGTCTAGTGTCTGTAAATGATTACAGTCGGTTATAATCCATGGTTCTGTTAAAGAACCAAGTCCACTATAAGCATGGCTTCCGCTACTTAAAACTACCAAACCTACCAATATTAAGGCAAAAGAGTGTATCCTCATCTAAACACTCCCTTAACCTTAAAACTGTGGTCTGTCTCTACCTTTTCCTTGTATGTGTGCAAAGAAAGCAATGAATAATCCTGCGACTACCATTAGAGGGAATATTTGTAACAAAGTTACAGCAATTCCGCCAAAGCTTCCAAATGCCTCTGCATTATTTAATAAGGGGTAAAGGTAGATTGACGTTATTGGAGACCAAATTGCCATTGTCATATATATTACTATTACGCCGACAAATAACATTATTACTCCTGAAATTAAGTCATCCATATTACCATTTGAATTCATCTTTTTCCTTTACCTCCTTATATTGCTAATGCTATTATTCCAAGTATTGACATCAATACTGCTACTATTATTCCTGCTCCAACCAATGCTACTGCGGTTTTTGCTGGATTTGTTCCCATTACTTCAATTGAAACAACTGCTGCTACTATAAGACCTGCGAATACAATCATTGAGATTACTAAAAGCAAGGCTTGAATTGTTGCAGAACTTGCAAGACTATTACTTATGTTGATTCCTGCAAATGCGTTTGTATCTGTTGTTACTGAAGAACCACCTGCTGATGAATAAACACTTGCTACATTTACATCAATGTAATAAGGTCCTTCTCCCATAGTTGCTGAGCCTGGCATTATCCAACGCACTCTACAAGTGTAGGCATCAAGCAAACTTGTTGACAATGGAGCAGGTTCACAAGTCATTGTTGTTCCTCCGAGCTCTCTTATATTTACATCATTAACAAGTGTTTCTGTTGCAACCCATGTTGTTCCATCATAGATTGTTACTGTTATGTTATGATCTATTACACTTCCATTGTTGTCTGCTACTGTAAAATTTATGTCTACTGGTGCAACATTTGCTGGAAGATTGTTGTATGTTGTTCCACTTGATGGCGTGTTCATTGTTACTGTTATAGCTGCTAATACAGGTGTTGCAAATAACATCACTAGCATTAACAACGCTATTACTTTTATATTCATTTGACATTTACCTCCTATCGTTTTTTCTTCTTTTTATTTCCTAAACGGTTTTAACCGGTTAAGTGTAATGTTATAATTTATCAAACTCCTTGACTTTTTCTAAAACACTATCCATATCTTTTAATTCGTTTTCCCAAACAATTAAGGTTTTCCAACCATACTTTGCATAATGTTCTTTCGTTCCTACTTCGGTTTGATGATACTTTGTTTTTGAATTATTGTGCCAATAATCTCCAAACATTTCAATAATTTTCTTTTGTCCATTACAATTAACAAAATCTGGATTCTTACCTTCAATTATAAATTCCAAATCCCCCACAAAACGATAATCAAAATTATTTTCTTTGAAAAGATTTATTAAAACTTTTTCTGGTTTGTTTGGTTTTAAGTGCATCCCTTTACGAATTTTGTTTAAATATGTTTTATCTTTCCATCTTAATTTAGCCAATTTAGATAAATGTAATTTTTGTTTATTAGATAATTTTGTTCCTTTACTAGGACTTACCACTCCAGTCATAGTTCCTGGATGAGTTTTATAATATTCTTTTAATGATTTACTAATTTTTTTCTTGGTTTTTTCTGTATTTAAAAATCCCTCTTCTTTAAATTTGATTTTTCTTTTTTCACTTATTTTTCTTTTATGTTCTTCAGAAAGTTTTCTGCCAATAAGTAAACTTTTTTTACCTTTTCTAAGTTTTGATAATTTTTTCCTAGTTTCTAAAGAAGGATGTGTTCCCTTGCGTGCTTCTGACATTTTTTTTCTAGTTTCCAAAGACCTTTTTTTCCCGTACCAATAAGCCTTTTCTCCTTTTTGACGTTCACTCATTTTTCTTTTTGTTTCCAAAGAAAGAGGCACTCTCTTTTTTATTTCTTTTGAAGTAGTCATTTTTTCTTTCTCCTCTTTTTTTTACTTTGTTTTTTTAGCTTCTTTTTTCTAATAACTTTTCTTTTTCTTAATTTAGGAGAAAATCTTAATTTTTGTAGTCCAGCCTGTGTGATACTTCTTCTTTCTCCACTCGTGTCTATTGCAAACTTTGTTTTTTCTACAAATGTTCTGCCTTTTGTTCTAAACATTTCTGGTCTAAACTTTGGAATCCTTTTCACTTTTGCTCTTTGTCCTACTGCTGGTACAAGTTTAAATGTTCTTTTTGCTGTACCAGCTACAAGGCTTTGTCCAAATGCCATTGCTTCTTTTCTTGACAAAACTCCTGTTGTTGCTTGAATAAATTCTCCTGACTTAAAACCTTTTGCTGTCTTTTTTCCTTTACCTCTTACAAAAACCTTATAGCCAAATTTTCCTGTTCCCCTTCTGTATTTTCCACCACTTGGTACTGGACTACCTCCACCACTTGAATAACTCAAACCAGAATAGTACTTGCTTGGGTAAGGGCTTGGATAACTACTCCCATAACTGCTTTTGCTTGGGTACTTGCTTTTGGAAGGGCTGGAATAATAACTTGTATAAGGGCTTGGATATGGGGATTTATATTTTGATTTAGAAGCAGATTTTGAAGAATATACAATTTTACTTGAACTTGGGTACTTGCTTTGGGAAGGACTTTTATAAACTGAACGTGAAGGACTTCGGTAAATGCTTTTGGAAGCAGAAGGGCTTGAATAGCTTGATTTATATTTTAATTTAGAAGGATAACTAATCAAACTTGCAAACTTTGACTTTGAAGGAGAACTAATCAAACTTGAAACAAAAGACTTGGCATAACTTGTACCATAAGAAGGTAACAAACCAAAATAAGCTGTTTTACTTGTTGGAGAAGCAAATTTACTTAAACCAAATCCAAATTGTGAACCTAATTCAAGTGCTGACCGACTATAAGACGGACTATAACTTGAAGTGTATTTACCAACATCAAAAACCTTTGTTTTTTTAACAATGCTTTTTACTACTGCTTTTGTAGCACCCTTTCCTGCAACAGGCAGCAATTCAACTTCAAACAAATTAACAAGATGCTGACGTTTAGAAACAATCGGTATCTTTTCCCAAAGCGTTGAAAGCCTTTTACTCTTTGCAATTATTGAAGGAGGAGGAATTTTCTCAGTAAAAAAAGTAAAACCGGGACTTGTTATTTTCTTCATCATTGTTCCAGGCAAACCTTCCTTAGCCCAACTTGGAGCATAAGAAGTTGCAACAGTAACCTGTCCCTCTGTGGATGTTCCCAAAATGTTGCTAATATCAATTTGTGTTTTACCACTCTTAAGCATCCAACGCTTCTGCCAATCCCCAAGTGTTTCTCCTTTTAATCTTGGAGTTTCAATAATAGGAACTTTTGTGCTATAAATAAACTTTTTAGACTTTGGTAAAAGATTTAAAGTTTTTGAACTTTCAGAACCACCTTTTCCAATTCCCAAATACCCACCATAAACCAAAACCTTTTCTCCAGGCTTTGTTTCTTTAAAAATAGAAGGCACTTTCATTCCTTTTTGTAATTCAACAAACTGTTTTAATTTTGGCAAATCTTTCTGTGCAGCTCTTGGCAAACCTGCTTGGGCATTCTCCCAAAAAAACCTTAAATTTTCTTCCAAGCTTTCAAGCTTAACACCCTTTCCAGTTGTTCTTATTGGAATACTACCTTCAGGTATTGGATGAAACTGTGCAACACCCTTTCCTTTACTAACAACACCTGATATTTTCTTGCTCTTACTCCAAAAGGTTGTAAAATTTCCTTTACCATAAATACCCAAACCAAATTCTTCAGCCTTTTTCATTCCAATTTGCTCGGCTTGACTTACTTCACTTCCCTTTAATAATATTTTAAAATCAAAATCTTTACTTGAAGGAAACTTAATTCCTTTTTGTGCATATAAGTTTCTACTCCCATGCAATGCAAGATCATCAGATTGTTGTAACCATTTAGACGTAAATTTTTCTGCTGTTGTTCTTGTTGGTAATTTTACTGTTGTTAAATCAATAGTGCCCCACTTTGTTTTCTTCAATGTTTTAACAGCTGTCTTTTGTAATGAAAGTGTTGGAGTTGTTGATGGTTCAATACTAAAAAATGTAGGAGTCCATTCAGCAGATTTTCTCCAACCTGCAGTTTTGGAAGGATCTGCTCCTTTTAGAAGAATTTCATTTGTTGATTTACCCTGAAGTCTTAAAAAAAGAGACTTTGCTTTACTAGGAAACATTTCTTCAAGTGTGCTGTGTCCTGTTCTATAAGTATAAATTGGTTTTCCTCCTTTTAGTTTTGTAGTAGCCTGTAATTGTTTTAAAGTTGCAGGCTTTGTAAAATCAGTAATTAACTCCATTTCAGGAACACCTTTTGTTACACCAGGCGTTACAGAACCAAAAGACAAAACCTTTGAAGAAATTGCAGAAGAAACCCTGCTACCTGGAAACTTTAAAGCAAGAATTGTGCCACCAATTACAGAAGCAGTTTCAGCAGCTGCTCTCTTACCACGCTTGCCCACTCTTTGCCCATAACTCCCACTTACAAAATCCTCATAAAGACTTTTTGTGCCAAGAACACTTTTTCCTTTAACAAAACTTTCAGCTCCTTCCTTTGTTGGCTTTAAAGGGTCATAACCAAAACCTTTTGCCATATCAATTCCCCATTCTGTGGCTGCGCCAACACCATAAGAACCTAGACCATAAACTGTTCCCCATGTTGCTCCTGTAATAGCACCACCTGTTACACCAACAGGCCCACCAAGTAAACCAAGACCGCCCATAATAGCAGCACTTGCTCCTGCACTTTCAGTGGTGTGTCTTGCAATAGTATAAGGCTCTGCTGGAAAAGAAGAAACATATTCAGGCTCAGAACCAATTTTTCTAACAGGATTAACCAATCCAGTTATTGAAGAAACCATTGGAACTTTTTCTTCAAGCCTTTTTGCTTCAGCAAATTCTAATTTTGATAATGTAGCAATTCTTTCAGTTTTCAATTTTGTTACTAAAGGATGCTGTGGTAACAAAGCACTTCTTTCAGCTTGCTCATAAATTTCTTTTCCTGTTTTCAAAGGCGTTCCTGTTTTAATTTCACCAGGCTTAGGGCTTCTCCCAAGCGTTCCATAACTTTTCTGTGTTGGTTTTACTTCAGCAATTCCTCCACTTCTAAATTTGGAATAAAGTGTTCCTCCACTTGTTCGTTTTAGAGAAACATCAGGATTATATTCACGCATTTCTTTAGCTTGTTCTACTTGAAACTGCTCTGCTAAACCTCTTGCTCTTGCATTTCTATTTGAAACCAATGAATTGTAAGTGCCTGTTTTATTTTCAAAAGCTTTAGACTTATTCTCATAATCCCGAATGAGCTTGTTATAATAAGGTTCGGTAGTGAATGGCTTTTTTGCGGCTTCATTAATTCGTGCTTGCAACGCATCCAATACCTTTTTTTGAGAAGCAAGCTGTAATTTTTCCTGCCCAAGACTTGCATCTCGGTCTTTTAATTGTTGAGTTCTTGCACGCAAATCAGCAGCTCTAATTATTTCAGCTCTTTTAGCAGCAGCCTGTTGTTGTAAAACAGTTGAAATTCCACCAACTTTAGATTTAGTAGAAGGCAAACCACCACCAAAAGAAGCACTTCCACCAGACATACTTCTTCCAATACTTGAAGTTTTTGAAACAGTGGTAACAGGAACTTGTTTTCCTCCAATACTAACAGTAGGGCCTGAAGGCGTACCCCCCACAGTTTTACCACCTAAAGTATATGTAAAAGCCATTCAAAACACACCTACTTAATACCACTCATAATATTCTCCTTCAACTCTACCAACCCCAACCATTTTTCCATTATATCCACAATACATTTCATAAGGTTTTACAAATCCAAGAGCAACAGAATTAGCATAAGGATCAACACCAGTTTTTCCAAGCATTGCATTTCTATAACCATCTTCTGAATAAAGAACACATTCTAAACCGGCATAACTTCCTTCTATTTCTATTGTTCCAATTTGTGTTCCAAAAAAAGTTTTTACTGGAATATAAGAAACAGTAGGTTCTGATATAGCAGCAACAGAATAAAAAGATAGCAAGCAAATAACTAATACAAACAGACAAATTCCTACCACTGCAAAAATCTTAGAAGCCATTCCAACTTAATTAAACGCTTCCAAAGTTTAAAAACCAAACCCAAAACATTTAAATACAGAAAAAAAAAAGCAATGCCTATAACGGCACGCTTTGATTCTTTCCAACACTTTTCTGTTCATCAATTAATCTAATCAACTCACCAAAAGCAGCCATATCCAAACCCAAAGCCAAAGGAGCCAAATCATTCACAGGATGCAAAAAACCCATCCTAACAAGCCTACGAACAACATCACGCCCACAAGACTTTGAACTACCACTTGAAACAAAATCTGGCTTATTCCACTTCAAGTTATCCAACAACCGCTTTCTTCTACTATCTTCTTCTGAACCCAAAAGAGAATTGGGTGACTTTACATCAAAAACATACACCCAAATCTCTTTTCTTACACCATTAGGATAACTCATGGCATTATGCCTCCTAGTACATCAGGGAATAGTATAAGAATTCCTGCAACAACTCCAATCATTATTCCACCAATGATTATCAAAATCTTTAAATCAAAAGGGCCTTTTCCCTGATTTGGTAAAAGATTTCTTTCATCAACCCTACCCTGCTCATAAGCCAATTGTAAAGCAAGACAAGTTTCTTCATCATTCATTCCCCTAGTAGTCTCATCACTTAAAGAAACATTTGAAGCCGAATTCCTAGCAGGACACAAATGTAAAGGAATAGCAGTACCTGCAAGAGTATGCCAAACCTTTGAAATAGGAAACCAATTCAATCTTCTTCTCCCAGTTACTTTATCAAAAGTCCAACGCTTTATTCCAGTAATAGGCTTTTTTGAAAAAATTATTTCAATACCTTTATCTGCCAACTCATTCAAAGCAAGCGAACCACTTCCAGAAAGCCCACACATTATTAAAGGCCAAATTCTTCTCTTTCGCAATAACCAAATACAAAAGATTACTACAAACACTTGAATTACTGCAAAAACCATTAAAAAAATTGCAGCTTCTAAAAAATCATCTTGTAAAAAAAACAATTAAAACCACCCCCATGTTTTTTTCTGTTTTACTTCCAAAGACTGTTGAACATGCTTTACCATTCCTTCAGAAACGTGCTTGTCTGTTTTTGTTAAAATTGCAGAAAAGCCTCCTTTAGAACGACTCATGTTTGTATACAAATCCATGTTATGTTTAAAAAACCTATAAGCAGGTCTTAAATCTGTTTGTCTTGCTGAACCAAGAGCTTTTAAATAATTACACAAAGAACCATTTCCCCAAACGCTTTCTACTTCTTGGTCTGAAAAATTTCCTTTAGTTAAATCTTCAGTAAACAATTCTGGCCATTCTTCTTCTAAATGAATTGCTAGGTTTCTTATTTTTCCATCAGGAGTTTTTAATGCTCGAATTAGTTCTCTTTTTTCAGAAGAACGAGCAGCAATAGTCATTAGCCGGTTATCTAATTCAACCTGACTTTGTGGAAGCCTTTCGTTTTTTTGTTGATATTCTGTATATTGTTGTTCTTCTATTCCTAGTTCGTGTGCTTGCATTTCACTCAATGGCATTTTTTGTGAACTTATTGGTTTTGTTATTTTTGGATCTGTATATTCTTCTGGCATTTCTAAATCTTCATCTAATTCTTCTTTGCCTAAAACTGTTGCTTTTACTTTTTGTACTGCTTTTTTTCCAAAGTGTTGTAAAAAATCTTCTTTTGGAACTTGCCCTTCTTCAACTTCTTCAAATTCTTCCAATTACTAAAACCCCCTTTTTTTGTTTTATTTAACAACTTCCTCTTCCTCTTCCTGTTCTTGGTCCTTTTCCAGAAGGCCCAGTTTTATCTCTATTCGGTATATTAATCCCTCCTTTTTTGTTTTATGACATTTATTGTTGTTTCAATATCATTTGCTGTTATTGTTACATCTCCTGTTTGTAGTTCGTTTGCGTATAATGCAAAAAGTCTTGCTTCTTCTTGTTCTGCTTTTAACATTGTTTTTTCTGTTATAATACTTGACTTTATTCTTGAAACAATTGTTTTTTTCACTTGTGTAATACAATCTGTTTTGCTTGAACCACTACTTCTACAATCTACATATTCTCTAATTCCATATTGTCCAAATATTTCTTTGTTTGTTTCTTTGTATTCTGTTCCTGTTTTTGTAAAAGTTTCTATTTCTGCTGTTGTTCTAAACAATGCTCCACTACCAGTTCCAATTATTGAATTACCTTTTGGTACTGGATTAAAGTCGTGTGAATCAATGTCTTTGTTTGCAAATTCTGTTGGTGTTAAACTTGTTCCAATTGACCATGCTCCTACTGTTGCAATTAAAACCATCATTGCTATTGAAATCATTACTATTTTCTTCATATCTTAGTCCTCCTTTTTACTTTATGTTGTTTTTGCACTTAGCCATCCAATATTAATGCTTGCTGAAACAGGAGAATCAAAAACTGTATCTCCTTGTAAGTCAAGGTCTGCATTATCAACCTTATATTGAACTGTTACATTTGTATCCACTGGTGCATAAATTGTTCCACTAAACTCCAAAGTATCAACATCATTCTGCTTCTTTGTTTTAGTTCTACTTGCTTGAAGACAGCGTGCTTCAACACCATTATACATTATTCTTACTGCCAATTTTACGTCTGCTGATGAAACCCCATTATACTTTGAATGAATACAACCATTAACATAATATACGCCCTCTCTTGAAACATTAATTCCTTGATTGTTATCAATTAAATAAAAATCTCCTGTGCTTTCTTCTGGAATATTCAAATCCCACAAAATAGCATTCCAATCAGTTCCAGTAGTGTCAAGTGTTTGTACTCTATGATATTTTACGATTGGATTAATAAAAGAAACATTTCCTAAAGCATTCAAATCTTGAACAAGCAAACTGTTTGCATTATAATTTGTTAGGTCTTTTCCAAGTGTTATGCTTGCTTCTTCTAATGCTATTACATTATATCCTGCTGCAAAGCTTCCTTTTCCAACTGCTGCTGTATTTATATCTGAATATCCTAATGCTACACTTCCTGCACCACTTGCTGTTACCCATGTTACACAACTTCCCCAATGTGTTGTTCCACCACCCAATGCAACAGCACCAGTGCTTTCTGTTTTTGCACAAACACCAGCAGCCATACTTGATGAACCATTTGTTACTGAGAAAACTCCCATTGTAGTGCTGTAAGCACCAAATGCTGTTGTTTGATAGCCCATTGATGTGCTTGCTGTTCCGCTTGCTGTTGTTCCAGAACCCATTGCTGTGCTATTATATCCACTTGCAGTATTAACACTACCTAAAGCAGTTGATCCATTTCCAATTGCTGTATTGCTCTGTCCTGCAACAAATGCACCTACTCCAGTTGCAGTATTTCCTTCTCCCATTGCAACTGCACCTGTTCCACCTGCTAAAGCGTTTCCAACAGCAAACGTTCCTGTACTAATTGCTCTTGCACCTGCACCTATTGCAACTGCTCCATTTCCACTTGCTAAAATGGTTTCATCAGATTCGTTTCCGTAAGCTTCTCCCATTGCAACAGAACCATTTCCACTTGCAGTAATATAACCATAACCACCACGTCTTCCATGAGCATAACCCATTGCAGTTGCTCCCCTTCCTGATGCAAGAATATATCCATCTAAAGTATCTCCACTTGCAAAGCTTCCTATTCCCCAAGCAGTTGTTCCACTTCCTAAAGCAGTTGAATATAACCCATGAACAGAATTTGCATCATTTGACTTAAACTTTTCTGAATGAGTAATTCCATCATTATAAGAGTTTTCTGAAACTCCTATTGAAGTAAAATTAGAATCTCCTATTGCATTTATTCCTCCATTTGAAAATGTTATTCCACTTATTGTTAAGTTTGCAATATTAGCATCTCCTAAAACATTCAAATCCTGAACAAGCAAACTGTTTGCATTATAGTTTGTTAAATCTTTTCCTAAAGTTATTGATGCTTCTTCTAAAGCAACAACATTATAACCCAAAGCAACACTTCCCTTTCCTGATGCTGTTAAATTTGAATCAGAAAAACCCATTGCTACTGAACCTGCTCCATAAGAATTAATTGCTGCAAAACCATCTACCCTTCCAAAAGCAAAACTTGCTTCTCCATAAGAATCAATAAAAGATTTACCACCCATACAATCATAAGAATATCCACCAGCAAAACTTCCATCCCCACTTGCATTTATTATTCCAGCAGTATCATAACTATTTCCAAAAGCAAAACTTCCTCTTCCACTTGAACTTATTACAGAATTACTACCTTCACTATTTCCAAAAGCAAAACTTCCATTCCCACTTGATATAATTTCTCCAAGAAAGTCTGCATTCCCAATTGCAAAACTTCCTACCCCCTTTGATAATATTTTTGAAGAATCTTCTTCTGAAGCATATAAAGAAGAAGCTCCCATTGCAACTGAACCAACTCCACTTGCTTCTAATCTTCCTGAACTATGTCCAAATGCCATTGATTCTCTACCTATTGCTTTTCCTGTTCCAAAACTCACTCCACCTATTCCAACAAAATTTAAATCAGGGTTTTCATTTCCTTGAAATACCCAATTTGTTCCATCATCCCAAATATACCCACTGTCTCCAAAGAACTCTTTTCCACTTATTCCAACATTTACAAAATTAGAATCACCTGTTGCCACCACCCGATTCAAATAACTTCCTTCCAAAACACCAATATTTACAAAATTAGAATCGCCTTCCATAACCACACCATCACCAAAAGTAGCCACACCACCAACAAACAAATCACCCAACAAACCACTAGAACCAACAACATTCAAATCCCCACGAACAATAGCATCATCACCAACATCCAAATCACCAGTACAACCCAAACTATTCCCAGCAAAAATATCCGAATCAGAAGTAACATCACCATCAACATTCAAACTAGCCCTAACCAACTCCCAAATAGCACCAGACAAATCTAACCAATTACGCCTATCACTAGCAGAAGAAAAACAATCAGAAACAACACAACCATCAGCCTCAATAGAACCACCTACATTAATATCTCCTACAACAAAAACACTACCAGAAAAATTAGCATCACCATTAACATCAAAATTAGTAACATTTATATCATCAGTAAACAAACGAGTAATCCAAGCAGTATCAGCATACAAGACACCCACATTAATATCCTCACCATTAATATCAGCAGGCCAATAAATTTCTCGGTCATTATCTAAAAAACCAAACAAAGAAGAAGAAAAAACAAAAGGAAACAAACAAACTAAAACAACAAACAAGCCAACAAACTTATTCAAAACTCGCCACCCCTACTAAGCATAGCAAAAGAAACAATTGCTAACACAACACCCAAACCAATAAAAGTCCAACCAGTCAACAAAATGCTTGCATCAGTAGCAGCAGAAGCAACAGAAAACAAATAAGTAACAGTATTAACACCACTAGCCTTTACAAGAGAAGAACCAGACTCAAAACGCAATCCCTCAGATAATAACAAAGCACCATTTAAAACAAACAGTCCAATACCAAAAGGCATTGGCCAAAACCTTTTCTTCCAAAAACTAAAAAAAACAAAAGACACTGCAATAGCAGCAATTAAAACAAACATTTCAAAAAATAAACCAGCCATAAAAAAAAACTACCCCCAAACCTTAAGAGGGCAAACTCTACAAAGCTTTACCTTAACTCTTATCTAAAAGATGAGCCAAACGAGGTCATCACAATACCAATCAAAGCTGCTGCGGCTATGATAACAGGCATTATTATGATAAGGGCGTAAGCAGATGCTCCAATTGCAGCCTGATTAAGATTTGGTAAAATAAGTCCAAATACCATCAAAACAACAGCAATTACAACTCCACCTAAAGCTCCGGCAATTAAATCTCCAAGAGATGCCATTCTTAGTTTTCCTCCTATACAATTATAAAAAGGCATTAAAAAATGCCTTTCAATATAATTAAGGAGTTAAAGAAGTATAATAATAGCTAACATTTTTTTGACTTTACCACAAAGCACTCCAAAACAGAATTAAAAAACAAACAATGTGCTTTTTATTTCTTGCCATAGTAGTGGTGTTACGTCTATTTTTTCGAGTTCTTCGTCTGTTGCTAGGCTTCTGTTGTTTCTTATTGCTAAATGCTTTATTGCATTTATTTCTACTCCTTGTGTTTGTTTATTATTCATTCTTTTTCTTCCACCGCCTTTGATAAATCTCTAACTAATATAACATCAACACCTAAAGCAGAATACTTATTTTCTTCACAATAATCACTTAGCCATTTAACTGAAACAACTGGTTTAATTATATCATTTGCAATTTCTTCAATAATCTTTGTATATTTCTTTCGTTCTTTGTTTACAATGGCTTCATGCTGTTCAACTGAAATAACAGGTACTTGTTTTTGCTTCATGGTTTCCCAATAATTCTCTTGTACTATTCTCCATTCTTTTTCAAGCTTATTTAATTCTCTCTTTTGCTTTTCATTCATTCTTTTTCTTCCACCACCTTTTCTGCTGTCCATGTTTCGTTCATTCTTTTAATTCCATCTTTGTTTAAAATACAAACAGGGTTTGAAAAACCACCTTGTTCAAAAACAATTAGTAATTCCTCATTCCAATCTGTTACTACCCTTGTAAAATAATACTGTGTCATTCTTTTTCTTCCACCTCTTTTAATCTGCGAGCAACAGCGAGCATAGGGGATTGCTCACAAGCAATCGCCTTCGTGTCAGCCTCACGAGAAGGCTCAACAACAAGCAATTCAACACCACCAAACTCACGAACAGCGACAGGCACTCAAATCTCCTCCAACAAAGCCAACACAATCTTCTTTGCACAATCAATACAATAAGTATGTTCTCCAACTTCAATCATGTCAATTTCTCTACAAGAACCACCATTATTCTTCACAACCAAACCACAATGTCTACAAACATAAATAGGCATAATCAACAACGCCTCCAAAAACGGCTCTTAGAATGACACTCACAATTAGTAGATTCAACACTCGTATCAGACCAACCATTAACATCTTCAACAATTAAAAATTTTAACGAAACAAAACTCTCTTGATAATAAACACCACCATCATTACAACCCTCTGGAACACAATCAAAAAATTCCCAAGCCTCACACCATTCACTCTCTTGCAAAACCTCAACAGGCTCGGCAACAACACGAACAAAACGCTCGCCACCCAATTCAATTTCACCATCACTAGAAACCAAATTTACAGCCATACCCCAAAAAATAGTAGAAAGAAGTATTCCAAAACAAAAAGCAAGTGCCAAATCTTTTTCATCCATAATCCATCAAACCTCCAAAAACAAAAAATGGTTTTCTTTGTGCAACACAAAGCCCAAAAAGCAAAAACAGGAAGTAGTAATAATGGAGTTAAGCCAAAATCGCCTGCTAATACTTCCTAGATAGCTCGCTGCACAAAAAAAACAATACGATTACTTCTTTTTCTCCTCCTTTGACTCCTGCAAAATCTTCAACTTCTTTTCTTTCAAATTATGCCAACACAAAATTCCAAAAACACAAACTGCCGCACTTATCATACAAACAGAAACAATTGTTCCAGAATAATTAACTGGCTTTGGTGGATAGCCTGCAATCTTTGCACGCAAATCCTCATTATCAGACTCCAAAGAACTAATTTGTGCCTGCAAACTCTGCTGTTCCAAAACCACAACAGGCTTTGGAGAAATGATAATATCATATCCTGCAAGAAATAAAGGCATTGCAATAAAAAGAAACACATTAAACGCAAGCAATACTGCAATTATTTTCCACATTTCATCACCATACATTTTCCATCAAACCTCCCCAAAAGAAAAGAAAAAAGAGCCGAAGCCCTTTTACTTCTTTTCCTCCTGTTCCACAAAACGCAGAATAGACTTTACCGTAGAATACGAATCCTTCTCAGGATTGTTTTTATTTGTGGTCTTAACCTCAACACGAACACTTCTAGACTGCAACCTAGATTCAAGGAACGCCCTAAGTGCTTCAAGCATTTCCAACTCACCAGACATACGCCCAATTTCTTCTAACAATCCTGCGGCTTCAAGAATTGAATAAAGCTTGCTGTCCGAAACTCCTTTGTTGTATGCTTTAGTAATCATTGGATTAACAAACATAGGTAAAATAATCTCATTACCATCCTTGTCCTTTACACCATCAAGCAAAGTAGAAATTAAAAACTTCTTCACCATACCCTCAGACTTCCAACCTTTTACTTCTTGAGTAGCAACAGAAACAATAGTGCCATCATAAGCATCCTCAGCCACCAAAGCCTTTGCAAACTCCTCCTGACCAGACTTACCCTCTAAATCAATATAGACCTCTGGTTTCTCTTTACTATAATCCTTTACTTCAACATTTTCTTTCTCATCCATTTGAATCAACTCCTGCCATAATAGGCTAAAGATAAGTGTAAAATTATTTCATAAAACTGTTGCCTTTCTATGAACTTTTGCTTTAATTTTTTCTAATTTGTTGTAAATTGATTCATAAAAAAACACCCTCGTTTTGTAAGTTTGTGTGCTTACCGCATTTTTTAGTAGCTTTTTTTTCATTTTGTCATATTGTTCTTGAAAAATGTCATCAACATCTTTTAACAAAACAAGCTGTTCATTCACCATCACTTCTCAGCCTCTTTTGGTTTAAAGTGAGGATGAGGATTTTTTCCAACACTTTAACATCCTGCTCACACAACAAACTCATTTCCGCACCACCTTCCCCTGCAAAGTACGAACAAAAAAAGAACAAACCTCAGGATCGGAGACGTTTGCTTTAACCCAAAGGGGGGTTGCTTTGGAACTCATTCCTCTAACACCTCAGGTTTCTGCTTAACAAAATAACGCTTACAAATAGGACAAGCTCTTGGAATACCTTTTTTAGGATTCCAAGTTTCTTCACAAAAACAACATTTTAATTTCAATCAATCACCTATACTATATTATTATCATTGTTATTATAAAGGTATTGGTTAAACAAAAATGTAACAAGTGTAACGCCTATATAGGGTATTCTGTGGAAAATAAAAAAAAGAACAACAAATTTACTATTGGTAGGTGTTACAAACGTTACACCGTTACATTATATTATATCTATCCTTATAAGGTGTCTTAAAGTAACGGGGTTGTAACGCGCGATACAGGTTTTTTATAGGTTTTTACAAAATTCCCATAGTTCTGGGGTTGAATTAGCCTTAAATGGAAAAAAGGTTACGAACAAATGCTTCTTTGCTCTTGAACAGGCTACATAAAGGTTTCTAAGCTCTGAATCGTCTATTTTAGCCCAGTAAGAAATTGTGTTTGTTATTACTATTACTGTTTCTGCCTCTAAACCTTTTGAAGAATGGAATGTTCCAAGCTGTAAATTGTGTTCAAATTTTTTCTTTTCATTATTGAATTCTATTATTTCATCAAAACATAGAAGCTTGTTTTTTATTTTATCATTTTTTCTTTCTTTTACAACTTGATCTGTTGCATTTATTCCAAAAGAAATGTTTTCTGCCAAATATTGCTTTAATTCAAACCCTTCTGAGTATTTGTGAAGATTAAGTGGCATTATTTTATTGAAAAAATAATTTGGAGTATATGTTACCATAAGGTCCTTCCCCTTTTTAAATTTTGATTTTACACCTCTAATCAATTTTGTTGCCGGTGTAACCAAAACCAAATATTTGGCTTCTTCCAAACTTATGTTTTTTCCTTTAGAAAGCTTTTGAATTGCATTGTTAATACTACAGAATTTTTTGGAATATTTTGATTGGTTTTTATCTATAAAACTAAAAGGAATATTTTCAAATTCGAAAAGAATGTCTGCAAATTCTTTTTTGAATCGGTTGGTTCTGAATAGTAAAAAGGTTTTTTCTTCTCTTTTTGTTCTTTCTAAAATATCTTTATAATCCTGGCTTAGTTCAAATTCTATTTTTCCACCAACAAGATTTGTTTTCATTGTTTTTTCTTTTCTATAATTTATTTTTAAAAGAATTTTGTTGCACAATTCCACAATTTTTTGGCTGCAGCGGTATGTTTTGTCTAAAAGAATTGTTTCGTCAGCTTTTTCTTCGGAAAATTTTATGAGGAATTTTGGGTTTGCTCCTGCCCATTCATGAACACATTGATCATCATCTCCTGCAATTACTACCAATTCTTTTTCAAATTCTTCAAACCACATTTCAACAATTTTTTGTTGTAGTGCATACAAATCCTGTGCTTCATCTATTATCATTATTTTTACAGGTAAATTTATTTTTTGTTCAAGTGTTTCTATCAAAGCATCTGAATACATTTTTTTGTCTTTTTCATTTTTCCATTCTATAAAAAATTTATTTATTTCAGTAAGTTGTATTATTTCTGAACCACCTATGTTTTCATCTGTTTCATAGAAACCTTTTAAAGCATCTAATATTTCTACTTCTGATGCTGAATCTATTTTTTTACAATATCTATTTTGAAATTTTTCGTAAAATTCTAAATAATATTCTCCAACTGTTTTTACATCTTCTTCTTCTCTTTTTTTGTAAGGTACTTTTAATTTGTTAAAAAATTCTTCTTGTTCTTTGTTGCCTATTTTTTGTTTGGAATCATATTCGCAAAGTCTCCAACAAATGCTGTGAATTGTTCTGAAATAATTTGTTTTGGGAAGTATTATTCCTTCTTTTTCTAATTTTTCTTTTATAGATTCTACTCCTGCTCTTGTGTAAGTTGTGAATGCTATTTCTTCTAAATTGTATTCGTTAATTTTTTGTTTTATTATTTCCAATGCTTTGGTTGTTTTGCCTGAACCGGCTACTCCAAATAGTGCTATTTTTTTATTCATGTTATTCATCTAGCTTTTGTGTGTTAAAGAACCAAAATCTTAAAACTCTTTTTCCAATTCTAACGGTTTTAGAATTTCTAGTCAAATAATCTTTTAAGTGATATGCTAATTCTGACATGGTTATATTTGATTTGTTTTTTTTCAGTAGTGTTTCTATTGAATTGTTTGGGATAAGTGTTGATTCGTTTTTAATAAAGCATCTTCCAAAAAATAGTGTGCCTTCAATTTTGTCTGTTATTGTGAATTCTTTTATTTCGCTTATTATTTTTTCTGCTGTTATTTCTTCAGTTGTTTTTTCTGGTGGCATTTTTTGTCCAAAATATTCTGTCCAATAAGATAATAGTTCAGCCCATGTTTCACTTGGTAGTGGTGGTAAAAAATCCCATCCTGTTTGTGAATAATATACTGCTCTGAATCTAGTGCATCCTGTAATTGTTAATTTGTCAAGATTTATTTCTCCTGCGTCTGTTAATATTTCTACTTTAAATTCTTCTTTGCTTGGGTAAATTTTTATTGATTCTATTTTTATTTTTAAATATTTTGCTAATGAATCTAATGGGAGTTTTTCTGCGAAAACTTTTGCTTTTCCGTAGGTTATTGTTTTGTATTGGTGATGTGCGTCTTCCCATTTTCCTGTTTGGAATTGTTTCATTATTTCATCTATTTCTTCAAAGCTAAAATCGTATCTTATTAGGTTTACAACTATTGACATTTCTTTTTCACTATTTGAACCAAATTTTCTTTTTGTTAAACCTGTTAGTGTATTTTTTAAATTTTTGTTCCAATTCATCACTAGTCTTATTTTTGATGTTATTGGGTTGCTTTTTTTTGGTTTGTTTTCTATTTTATCTAATTGGGGTATTTTAACTTCTTTTTTTATCCATTTTGCAAAGACTCTTTCAATGTCTGCTTTTTTTATTGTTGCAACTGGTAAAAACTTTATTGGAACATATTTTTTGTTTCCTGATAGTTCTGAATGGGGTCCCACTACATACATTCCTTTTGCTCTTATTTCTCCTGCTTCGTTTTGTAGTCTTATTCCTTTGTCTATGTCAGGGCATTCGTAATAGTAGTGGAATCCTCCATTAGCTGTTTCAACTGTGAATGTTTCTGGTAGTGTTTCTGCTGCGTTGTGTGCTTCTTCAAAGTCAGGACTCTTTTTATCAATGTCAATTATTACTCTACCTTTTCCACCTAGTACGCCATAGTTTGTTCCAATCTTTCTGTATTCTTGGAAGCTTTCAAAATCGTAGTTGTTTGTGTTCTGCCAATCTTTTTCAACCGGAAGTTTTTGTCCAGCCATTACTTTGATAAATCTCCAACCTTTTTGAATTTGTGGTGGAATGTTAATCATCAGGTTTCACCACCGAATAGGTTTTGTTGATTAAAATTCCTTTGCCTTTAATGTATGGTAGTACCCATGTTTTTTTTCCTTTCATTTTTTTGTATTTGTCTGAACGCCAGTGCATGAAGTGTCCTCTAACCCAAAAGCGGTGTGTTAAACCGTATTGTTGGGATTGTTTTTTGAAATTTTCTAAATAGACTTTAAGCTTTCCACTAACTCTAATGTTTGCTCTTGTGGGTAAAGGTTGTTTGCCTTTTCCAATCCTTTTTTGATTATGTTCCTCAGAAGGTTTGTGTTCAACAAATTGAACTTCAGGGTTATTTAAAAAAGTCAAAAAATTGCTAATAAAATTGTGACCCTCTTTAGCTTTTGAATCCATAGGACCTTGTGGTTTTCCTCCTAAATTATGTTTTTTATTATAAGGAAAAGATTCATAATTATAACCCCAAGTATTAGAATGATATGTTTTTTTGTTTTGGTTGTATATTGTCATTTTTGCTATTATATAATTTTTTCCAATTTCAGTTACATTATTTTTTATAAGAAAAAAAGCTAACACTTTGTTATTTTTTATTAAAAAGTTTTCTGGTATTATGCAAATTTCATCAAAAGGTAAAAGTTGTTCGGTTTTATATTTTTTTGTTTTAATAAGTGCTTCAGTAATGTTTCTTTCTAATGAGAACATTTTAGCTTTTCTCATTCTTTTTAAAATATCTTCATTAATACTATATCCTTCTGGTGAATTATTTAATGATTTAAGTCCATGTGCAGGGTTTGTATCAGTAAATGAGATAAAGTATTGTGGTAGTGGGTCGAATATCATTATTCTCCCACCTCTTCAATGCTGCACATTGTATCTGGGAATTCTTTGCGTAGGCCTGTTAGCCTGTCATTGAAGATTATTTTGCCTTCTTCTTTTGTGTATTCAGAAACAGTAAAGTGTAGTGTTGTGTTGGGTAAAAAAACAGTTATTTTATACATTTTTTTTTCCTCTCATCGCTTCTCAACTCGTTAATATTTTACTTCCTAAATCCTTTTAAACTTCACTTTGTTTTTTTTGCAACATAACTTTTTTCGCATCCTTTTTCTTTTAGTTTGCGTGTCAATGCTGCTATTTTGTCATCGTGTTGTTGTTTTATGTTCATGGCGTTGCCTCCTTTATTATTTCTTCTTCAAAATCTTCCCATGCTCTATTTCTGGAAATAATTTTTCCGTTTATTTTTATTCCGTAACCACCTTCTGTTCCCTTGCATAAATACAGTTCTACTTTTTTTCTTTGATTTAAAGCTTTAAAAATAATGTCATCTAAATATTTACCCATTCCTAATTCCTCCTATATTTCCATCCTGTTTTTGTTATTATCGTGTGTTCTGTATAAATAGTTGATTCCATTAGTCGTTTGTTGGTTGTGGTTGCGATTGTGCGAATGCTACCAAAAGCAGGTAAAGAAGTCATTTGGTGGCCTCTGTTAATAGTATTCCAACTAATCCAAAGAGTGCTTGTCTTTCTCTAATGGCTTGTGCTTGATGTTTAAGCTTTTTATATTCAATTAATGAATTTGCAAACTTTTCACTCATTCAATCGCCTTTCGCCTCTTTTTTTCTAAATCCTGTTGGATTTTTGTTTAGAAAATCTTTACAGTCTTTAAGTGAGGTGTCAACAAATAAATGTAGTCCATTTTTCCAAACGTGGTATTCGCAAACTTTTACAATTTCAAATCCTTTGTATTTCATTTATTCCTTCGCCTCTTTTTTTTTCCTTTTCTTTTTCATTCCATCAAGCACGTCATTCCAGTTTGGCATTTTGTTGTTGGTTGGTAGTGTGTCGTTTGTTTTTGTGAGTTTGTTCCATTGTCTTTTGTGTTTTATTGTTTTGTTGGTTATGTTGTGGTAGGATTGTGGTACTTTTGCAAAGTTTGTTGTTTGTTGAAATAGTGCTAGTCTTTGTGTTGTTGGTATGCTTTGGTTTCCGCATTTTTTGCAGGTGTATCCGCTTGTGTAGTTTCCTTCGTGTGTTCTTTTTCCTACCCAGCCTCCTGTGTTTTGTCCGTTTAATAGTTTTTGGTTGCATCCTCTTGTTGCACAGGTTTCTTCTGATAGTTGAATAATCATTTTGAAGTCTCCTTTGTTCCAGTTCCATTACATTTTGGACAAATTACTCCAATAGTTGTTTTAATTGGAGTATAAATTGCATCTACTGTTGAATAATTATTCATACAAACCTTTCCTTGTCCTTTACAAAAACTACATTTAGTCATTTCTTTTTCGCCTCTTTCTTTTTTCTCTATTTTTATACTTGTAAGCCAAGCATCTCTTGAATCAAAACTCATTCATTTTTCCTCCTTTTTTTTGTAGTTTGTGGAGTAGGGCTTGTTGGATGCCTTATTATGATTAGAGCCTTTTTTAGAATTTGTTTGTAGCCCTTGCTCCACGTTACTATCTTGTTCCCATTTATCTTTTTGCGTGATTCTAACAACTTGAACAAGTGTCATTTGATAAATTTCCAATATTTTTTGCATAATAAGCTTATAAAAATTCCAACACCTACTCCAACAAAATATGTTATCCATAGTCCTATTTCAATACTCATTTCACACCATCTCCTTTTTTTGTTTTAAGTGTTTGAATAAACTATTTTCAAAAAGTCCTATTAGTATTGCTGAAATTATTAGTGCTAATATTACTACAAACCAGGCAATTACTGTTGCTATAAAATAAAAAATATCCATTTCACGCCACCGCCTTTTTATATTGTTGACATTGTATGTATCCAGCTACCCAGCCTGAATTGAATAATTGTTTTGAACCTATAACAGAACAGGAAGCAGAAAACTTTTTTTTGTGTTTTTTAAAATCATAATCCATTAAAAGTTTTAAAGCTAATTCTTTTATTTCTTTATCATTCATTTGAAGCCACCGCCTTTTTTATTGCTTTATAAGAATCAAAGAAACAAAAATGTAATCCAAAAAACAAAAGAGTAGCAAGTATTACAATTGCACTTATATAAATACTTCCTTCTGAAATCGCTTTAAAATCTATGGCTCCAGCAAGTCCAAACGTTGCAAAAAGTAAAAAAATTCCAAAGCCTCGTGTAAGACTGTTTACTAAAATCCATCCTAAATTTTTACCCATTATACCGCCGCCTTTTCTTTTTCTATTTTTTCTAAAGTATTTACAATAAATGTTACACTTACAACTATTCCAAAGGCTGCAATTAAGAGTGGAATCATTTCAAACAATACTCCTAAAAGAAATGATATTGGAATGTAAACTAAAATCATTATTATTCCAACTTTAAAAAAGTCAAGGTTCATTCAACCACCGCCTTTTTTTCTCTGTTTGAAATTAAACTCATTAATAATAATAGGGTTACAAAAAATCCTATAATAATAAAAATCAAAAAGAAGTTTTGTACCATTTTGAAGTTTTCAAAGGTTGGAGAAATGTAGGCATTATAAGAAACAAACATAATACCAGCGCCACAAAATAAATTTACAATTGTTGCAATTGTTTCACCTTTCATTTTACATTACCACCTTTTTTTGATTGAATTGAAAATTAAGTAATGCAAATGTTCCTATTAATGGCATCATTAAAAATATCATTGAAATAAAAAAGAACATAAAACTTATTATTGGTTCAGATATTTTAATTGATATTTCATTAAACACAATTGCAAAAATTACTGAAACTGTTGCAGAAACCACAAAATATATTTTAGCTTGTGTTTCTTCAAAATCTTTTTTACCCATCACATCATCACCATTGCAAAACTTAAAACTGATAAAACTAATCCTGTGATTGAAGCGTATTTTAGTGCTATTCTGCCTGCTGTTTTTGCGTGGTCGTGTTGGTAATTCATTCCTTTTCCTTTACTACCAATCGTTTCTAGTGAGTTCCATTCAAAAATATATCCACTCATTTGTAATACCCCAATAAATCAACAAAAGTTCCACACTTTAAACATTTTTGGTGGTATTCTTGATCGCAATCGTTTGGATAACTAGGGCATTTTGTTTTTACTGTTTTTTTGTGTTCGCAAGCACTAATTATACAATTTTTACAATGTTCTGCTGCAGTGCCTGTGTTTTTACCACCCATTTTATCTTCATCACAGACTAAAGTGGTTAGTCTTATTCCAGCCATGTTTCCATGTACTTTGTACATATCATATAATCCTGTATGAATTGTTGGGTTACTCCATTCAAACCTAGCACAAGGTAAAAATTTACAAGTGCCTTTTTTCTTTTCAATTCTTTCAACAGCTTCTTTCAAAAGCTTGTATGGAACATCTATAAAATTGCTCATTTGTTTTCCTCCTTTATTTTTTTTACTTGTACACTATCACCTGGTGCAAATCTTGTTTCTTTTGCGGGAACGTTTATCATTCTTTTTCTTCCCATTTTTGTTATTTTACTTTTGAATTCCATGCACATATTGTATACCAAACACTTTATAAAGGTATACCATAAACAAGAGGAGATATATTAAAATTAAGAATTAGGTTGGAGAACGGACAAGGAAGCCATCTATGAAATAGTTCTTGCGGTGTGTCCGTTCTCCGTTGGTGTGCCTTGAAATTATCCGCAAGCATTTACAACATTCTAGTAGGTTCTTCTACTTCATCATTTGATGGTTTCTTACCCCATAATCTTTTCTTTTTGGGTTTTACTGTTGGTTTTTCGTATTCTTGTTCTACAATTTCTTCAACCACTTCTTCTTGTGGTGTTTCTTCAACAGTTTCTCTTGGTGTTTCTTCCACTATTTCTTCTTCCACCTCTTTTGACACAGGTTTCTTAACAACCTCAACCGGTTTTTTTACAGTAGGCTTTACTCCAAACTTTTCAAGCAAATAATTCACTGCTTTTTCCAAAGCCTCTATTCTGTCCTGTTGTGCTTCTAAAGCTTTTCCAGTCTCGTAATCCATTTACTTACCTCCTTTTTGTTTTTTTGTTGTTTCTTCTTCTAATTCTCCTTCTACTCTTGCATCAATTTTATTCAATGTTCCCTTTTTTCTAAAGTTTATTTCTACAAACTCGTTATATTCCTGCATCATTTCATCAAAATCAATGCCTTTCTTTTCAATTTCTTGCTTTAGTCTTTTTACTTCGTATGCACATTTTACATCTTCAATTGGTAGAACGCCTCTTATTAGTCTCCACAACCAATAACTCAACAACATAAGAAGTGCAGAGAGTGGTCCAACAAGCAAAAGTGAACTAATACTATATATTGGATCCATTATATTTTCACCTCCCAAATTCTTTTCTAAATTTCTCCATAAGCAATTTTTCTCTTTCCATAATAGTCTTTTGTTTTTGCATAAAGCAAGCCTTCTAACAAAAGCTTTATTTCAGGTCTTGTAAATGTTTGCCTGCGTTTTTCTACTCCATTAATTTCAAGCGTTAAAACATACTTTTCACTCATTTCTTTCACTTCCTCATTCTTTTAAATAACATTCAATGCTTGCTTCCAAACCATCTTTTTTAGCCTGTTCTAAAAACTCTTTTACAAGAGTATTTTTTATTGTTGGCATTACCTGTTTTGCAACAGATTCCATAAACGCATTTATTTCAATAAAAATCAAGCCATTGTCCAAGTAGACTTTTGGTGAAAGCATTTTGGCTCCTGGATTCTTTTCCATTTCTTTTAAAAAACCGTCTTTAATAGTAGGAAATCTTTCTTCAGCTAAAGCCTTGTTGTGCATATTTATTTCAACACAAATAATAGAACCCATTGTTACACCAATGCCTCGTTCATTACATATCTTGTTGATTCTTTACTTTTTACTTCAAAGAATCTACACTTAGCTGGGCAACCATAATAGCCTTTTCCAATAATTCCTGATTCTTTTCTTCTTGGGCTTCCAGTGTATCTTTTTCCAGAATTTGTTTTATTGCAATGTTTTGCAGCAACTTTTTTTGGAGCATGAACACAATTTTTATTCCAACTCATTTCTTTTTCCTCTTTTTTGTTAATTCATCAATTTTTATCATATTAGCAATTACTACCACACCCAAACCCATTATTAGCATTAAAAGTTCTGCCGTTGTGAGTGTCCTTACATTTGGCATAAAAATTAGTAAATAAAAAAATATTATTGTAAAGCCTGCAAAAAGCACGTAATTGACTTTTTGTGAAATATTCATGGCATTGCTTCCCTGACGGTTTCAGCAACTAATGCTGGAACACTTTTTTTTCGGTTTTTTGCTTCTTGGATTAATTTGCCATATTCTTCATCATTAAAATAAGTAGTAACTGCTGGCATACCTATTATTATAGTATAACATTTTTTAAGGTTTTTGGTTTAAAATAGTAATATGGGTTATAGTTCTAATTATCAATCAGCAGACAAAATTGCACACAACCAATGGCTCTTTGACCACCTGGTAGCAATGAACAAAGAAATCAAAGAAATTTTTAAAACAGAATACGAAAATGGAACACTCAAAGGATGCACACCAGAAAACAAAGTAGAAGCTTTTTTTTATGACGTATGGTGGGTTGAATCTCAGCTAATTCCTTACCTAGCTATTGTTGATAGTCCTAAACGAATTGTTGATCCAAAAGAAAAATATAAGACAAAACGAGATTCTTTAATTAAAAAATTTAAAAGTATTAATACAAGAACCACTGGTGAAAAGTTTGAGGTTGCAAATGAGTGGTTTCAGATTTTAATAATTGAAGCCTACAATAATGGCTTTATGATGAAGGTCGTTAAAAATGATGAACAGCCTGAAGAATCTGAAAATTAAAATTTAAAGTGGTTATATTGGATTGTCCTGCTTCAATAAGTAAAGGAAGATTGAATTGGTTTTTTGTTCCTATTTGGCGTGCTGCTCATATTAACAACGATATGTGGTCTGCTGTATACTGTGCGAAACCGAGAAGAGGCAAGAGCTGGCTCACACTTTCACACGCACATACTTTAGATCGTGGCTCTAATGACAAACCTCGTTTTCCGATAGATTGTAGTAGGGTTTATTTTTCTGCAGGAGAGTTTGCAAAAGGTCTTGCAAAGAAACATCCTGCTGGAACGGTTTTTATTTTGGATGATGCAGGCTTAAATTTATTTTCCAGAGATGCAATGAGCCGAACTGTTATTGATGTTGCAAAAATTTTTCAAAGTATAAGATTCAAAAATTATATAATACTACTTTCACTTCCAGCTTATAATATGCTCGACAAGGCTGTCCGAACTTTGATGGGGGCTTACGTTCAGCCAAACAAGATTGATCCAGATACTAGGAGGACTAGGGCAGGTGTTAGGTTTTTGAATTATAATCCTAATAAAGGAGAGGTGTATCATAAGAAGCCTACTCGGATTTTTAGTAATAAGAATACTTGGATGAACTATGAAGTAAGACAAAAAATAGAGGTCAATGAGATATGGTTTGATGCTCCACCCTTAGAATTAAGTGCTGCTTATGAGAAGAAGAAAGATAGGTGTTTGGGAGAGTATTACGATGGTGTTGCTAGGGATATTCTTGCAAGAGAGGAAAAGAAGGAAGGAGCTGGTTCTAGTAAGATGAGGTTGTTTGCTAAAGCCTATAATGAAATAGTGGCTTCTCCTGAAAGTTTCTGTTTTATAGATGAGAAAGGTTTGCAAACCATTGAGGTTGCAAAGGTTTATGAGGCGTACCCACAGTTGACTAGCTACAATGCTTTAAGGCTGTGTGGACAGATTAACACAAAGCTGAAGGCGGTACATAAGAGGGGGCGGTAGCCTGTCGTGTATTATTTAGCCTATTACATATAAATTAAATATATGCCCCCTTATTTCAGGTTGCTACATAACTATCCTTACCCTATTTGCTGTTTCACCAATAAGCAAAAGCTTTTAAAGATGTTTGGATGTCAATATAGTAAGAGTATAACTTAGCTCTAAAGTTGTTGATTACTATATGGATGAATTGTTTACGTACCAGGATTTGAAGGATTATCTATTATCTATTTCTAATATTGAGAAGCGTGCTTTGTTTTGTTTGATCTATGCTGCTATGGCTAGGGAAGGAGAAATAGTTAGAGGCCGTTATAGTAAGTCAAAGCCTTTGCAGGCTGAGGATATTGTTTCGTTTCCTAATAAGATTAATATTCTTGTGCGTTCTGCTAAAACAAAGCGTTTGAATGAACATGGTAAGGTTGTAAATATTGGTAAGCCTGTTAGGGTTGTGCCTATTTTTAGAAATAGGGAAGCGTGGCTTGTGGATATTATTGAAGATGCTGTTAAGCGAATCGGTACAGGTCCTTTGTTTGATTATTGCACAGCAACTGTTGAGAATTATTTCAAAGAGTGGTTTCCTGATATTATTTCTTCTCGTGGTGGGGATGTTGATGGTTCGGCTCATACTGTTCATTGGCTTCGTGGTTGGCGTTATACTCATTATAGGCGTGGTGATGTTACTGGTAAGCGTGTTGAGTCAAAGGTTGCTGCTTTGATGGGTGGTTGGGTTAATTCTAGTGTGCCTGAACGGTATTATGATTTTACAAGAATTGAGGATTTTGAAAAAGAATTGGAGAATGAGGAAAAATGAATGATTTCTTCCCTTCTTATAATGCTGATGTTCGGCGTTTGAGGGAGAGGAAGAAGAAGTTGGAGATTGTTAAATAATGAGTTCTTTTGCTATGGTTAAATTGCAACTGCGTGCTTTGGAGTTGAAGCTGGGGGTAAAGCGTGGTGGTTTTCTTTTTTGGTTGTTTGTGTTTAATTGTTTGGCTTCGCTTGTTTTGTTGTTGTTTTTTGGTTTTGTAATTCATTGGGCTTTGGGAATTGTTGTTTTTGTTTTTTGCATTTGGGTTTTGAAGTGTTTTAATGTTACAAGTTATTGGAATGGGATGGTTGAATGATTTCTAAGACTGCTTGTGTTTTTGTTTTTTTGTTTTGGGTTGTTGGTAGTGTGGCTTCGTTGTTTGTTAATGGTTGGGGTGGTGTTTTGGTTTGGCAGGTTATTAGTGTTTTGTTGTTGTTTATTTTGTGGGGAAAGAAGAAGAATAGTGAGTTTGATTATTAAAAAAAAAGGGAGATGGTGAAAATGGAAGATGAAATAGTTGAATTCAAAAGTATAAGTGAGTATTTTTATAAAGAGAAAAGCGGATTAAAAAATCATACTGAAAGAGTAATTGATGTTAGAGATGAAAGATTCCAGTTATTACTTAGAGCATGGGCAAAAAAAGAAGATTGTCCTTTAATAAGAATAAATCTTAAAGGAATGGTTTTTAGTGAATGTGAAAAAGCAACTAATAATTCACAAGATTTAAAATATAGTTTTTTAAGAAAAGTTAAAGATATTTCAATATGGGGAGAAATTATGAGTATTACTTGGATTAATCCAAAAGAGGCGAAAAAGAAATGAGATTAGGGAACGATAAAGTTAGTTTTTTACAATGGTTTAATTGGCAAAGAAAAGCAAGATGGAGTGTAAGTTGTAGTTTATGTGGTGGAAAGATTTACAATGGAGAACATTTAAGACTTCATAGAAAGGTTTGTAAAAAACCAAAAGAGGTGAAAAAGTAATGGATGATTTTGAAAGAATTATGGTGGTTTTTTTCATTGGTGCTTTTCTTTTTATGGCATTAATAATCATTGTTGTTTCAACACAAGTTCAAGTACATAGTAATTTTTGTGAAACTAAATTGGTGTATAGTAATAATGAGCATTGGTGTTTGAATGAGGATGATGGAAAGCTTTATGCTTTTGCTTGTGATGGTGATGTTCGTTTTGATGGTTTGCCAGCTAGTTGTTATTATAAGAGCAATTTGGTAAAAGAAGTGAGTTGAATAAAAATGAAACATGACTGTAAAAGAACAATAGAAGAAAAATGTAAAATTATTTCTGAAAAAGGAGAATGGTGGTTTGAAACAAATGTTTTGAATGATGATGGATATAGCTATTCACTTTATGTGGTTTCTGTTAGTTTTTGTCCTTTTTGTGGAAAGTTGTTATCAGAGGTAAAGAAAAATGCATAATGATGTTTGGCTTTTGGTTGCAATAGTTCTTGCAATTTCAGGAGTATTATTGTTTGATTTTGTTTTTAAAATTGCAAAAACAGAAACTGAATTTGTAATATTAATTATTTTTTGTTTAGATGTTCTTGCAATTTCAGCAGATTGTTTTAGAAAATATGCAAAATTATGTATGGGTGTGAAAAAGTAATGAGTTTTAGTTTGTTCAAGAAATGTGTTGGGTGTAATAAAAATAAGTTTTTTTTATTTATGGTTCATGATAGAGATTTGTGTTTGAGTTGTTGGAATGTTGGAATTTCAGGAATGTATATAGGATTTACTCCAAAAGAAGTATGGGAAGGCCAAAGGATAGATAATAAATGAAACCAAAGCATTTTCTTATTGTTACTGTTTTGGTTTTTGCTTTTTTTGCTTTGACTTTTTTGAATCCGTATCCGTATGGTTATGATTCTTTTTATTATTTGAATGTGGTTTGTAATGGTGTTCCGTTTGTTGGTGGAGAGCTTCCGTTGACGGTTGCTTTGTTTTCTTTAATTCCTTGCAATTTAATTGTTATCAAATTGTTGTTGTTTGGTTGTTGTTTGTCTGCTTGTTTGTCGGCTTCTTTGCTTGGAGAACATTTTGTAAAAGACAAAGGATGGCTTGCTGGAGTTTTTGTGTTTGCTAGTTTTTTGTGGTTGCAACAATTTTGGGCTTTTGAAAATGAAGCCTTTGCTTTTGCTCTTTTATTTTCTGCTGCTTGGTTGTTTTATTCTGGTGGTTGGAAAAAAAAGGCTATTGCGTGGTGTTTTGCTTTTTTAGCCTGTGGTTTTTGGCTTGGTAGTAGCTTAATGCTTGCTGTTTTTGCTTTGTCTAACATATTTACTGCTATTCCTTTATGTTTTGTTGCAGGGTTCTTTCATAAGGCAATAATTGCTAACATTACCCCAACCCAAAACCTTCAAGAAACTGCTCCTGGTTTTGGTTTGTTTTATCAAGGGCTTTTATTTGTATCTTTAATGTTTTGGAGAATTTTACCAGCTTTATTTGTACCAATAACCTTTTTTAGTTTGATAGCGTTTGTTAATATGCGTTTTGCGTGTTTTGCTACATTTTTTCTAGCCATTCTTGCAGCAAAGCAAGCAAGTTATGCAAAGACTAGGATGCTGCGAGCATTGCCTTATATTGGAGTTGCAATTGTTGTAATGTTTTTTGTAGGTATGTTCGCAGTTCTTCCTCCTACTTCTCACGAAGTTGATGCAGTTCAATTAGCTGTTGTTGAAGCTGATGGTAATATGATTTGTAACCAGTGGGGTTTTGGTCATATGGTTGAGTTTTTTGGTGGAGTGGCTTCTGATAGGGGGGGTGGTCAGCAACAGTGTGTTTCTTGTGAAAATTGTATTATGTTGGCTTATGAGTGTCCAAAAGATTGTGTGCGGTTGAATGAAGCAGATGTTAATTTGACTGTAAGTGTTTGTCGGTGTTAAATGTTTAAAGGAGCAAAGCCCTGCGCGCCAGCTTTGCACGTAAATTGAAGGTTGCACGTTTATTCCCAAACTTGCACGTAAATTAATTTAGGGTTCTGTGTAAGTATTCAGCTTCCCTTAAATACTTTGCTTCTGTGGTATTTTAGATATTTGATTCTTTTAGTTGTTAAAAAAATTTGGTTTAGGTTGTAGGGATTTAAGTATTCTTTTAGTTCTTCTGAAAGTTCATCAGATAATAAAATTCCCCCATTGTTTTTGAATGATATAAATCCTAAATCAAAAAGCACGTCCATGTTTCTGCTAAGCAAAAGCCCATTTTCTGGGTCGTATGCTTCTTTCTTTGAAGAAATAATAAATGGTTTAATGTGACTTGCTACTAATGAAGGATAGTCTAAATTTTCTAACATACATTTTGTTTCCCCTAATTTCTCTGAACTTTCTTCTTTTAATTGATTTTTGTAAATTCTGTATAGGTAAGGGTCTCTGATATGCCTTATTTCTGCTAAATACTCTCTGAATTGGTCTTGTGCGTCATCTTCAAAAAGAAGGATATTCTTGACAAAGGTTAAGTCATCTAATCTCATTAATATAGTATGAAAATGCCCTGCTTGATTGTATTTTCTTTTAATAAATTTTATTTTCTTAGCTTTTTCTCTTGCTTCTGTTAATTCTTCTTTTGTTAGATACCCTTTAGGGACTTTGTCTATATCGGTTATCATTAAAGCAGAAATATCTTCTTTGGTTAATTTTCCAACTTCTTCTAAGGTTTTAATCAAAAAATTTAGCTCCTGTTTTTTAGAATCAATAGTAACAGAACGATTAAAGCTTGAGTTAGTATACACTATTTTTGAAAAGACTGATTTCCTTCTTCTATTTGTTTTTGCTTCCAAAAAGTGGTGGGCGTCTTCGTGGTATGATTTTAGTTGATAGTTAACAAATCCTAATTTCACAAATTGGTTTATACTTTTTCTTACAGAAGCCATATCTCTTTTGGGATATTTTTCATTCACTTCTTTTTGTAGTTTCTTAAATAACGGTTTAGTGTATGGCTTTCGTTTGTTTTTGTTAATAAAATCAACGATTAGTTCCAGAGTTCCGATAAATCTTTCTCCGTTAATATTGGAGTATTCTAAAGTGATTTTCCAGTAATCCTCATATTGCTGGGGCATAATAGGATTACTTAACTGATGTTTTTATTCTTAACTATAAACAGATATTCCTTATTTTTAGTTTTGGCTTCTTTTCCTGTTATTTGGTAATTGTGTTTTCTTTCAAGTATCTTAATATTCTTTGAAAATTTTTTGATTAACTTGGTTAAATCCTCTTTGTTTGGATAAGAAGTATTGTTATAGCTTAAAACCCAATATTTGTATTTCTTTAGTTTTGAGAATAGTTTTTCAAACAATTCTAATGAAGACTCTTTATCTATGAAATTGTTTTCAAATGGTTTTTCTTTTTTTGAATTAATAAAACTGTCAAAAAAGCCATAAAAACCGAAGTAGTTGTTCATTGTTCCTGTGTAAGGTGGGTCTAAATAAATTAAATCTGCCTTTACTTTTGAAAGAACTTTAAATATGTCACCATTAAACGCTTTGTTTTCTTTACCATTATCAAAGATTGCGTTATTATATTCTTCAAGATTATCCAAAAAGTGTTCTTTGAATGATTGATTGTGATATGCTCTTCTTCTTCCATATTTTCTGTAACTGTATTCTTCATCTCTAAGCTGTTTTACTTTTTTAAAAGGAATATTAAATCGTGAGTAAGGCATTTTTCTAATCATTGCCCTTCTTAATAACACTAAGGCTAATGATTTTTTGTAATGCGAGTCCAGTTTCTCAATATTTTTTCTGTATAAATCTAATTCCATGCATTCTTTAGGGAAGAAAAAAACATTTGAGTAGTTTTTGTAAACAAATCCTTTTGTTGGTTTTCCTAAAAAAATTGTTTGAATATCTTTATTTGAAAGTTTGGTTTTTGAATTTTCTATTAGTGCTTTACCAATCAAATAATTAATATCCATGACATCATTGCTAATTGTTTTGTATCCTCTTTTTTTAGCTTCAAAGCTGACAGAACACCCACCTGAAAAAGCGTCAAAGATAGATTTAACATCGCTTGGAATATTGTCAAATATCCAATCTGTCATTTTTTCTTTATTACCTATAAAATTAACGGTTGGATAATTATTCTGCATTTTTTAACACCTCTTTAATTGTCTTGGCAAGTGCTTGTGCTAATAATGGCGGAACAGCATTTCCTACTTGTTGTTGCTTAGACATTTTAGAGCCTAAAAATATAAAATTGTCTGGGAAAGATTGAATTCTTGCTAACTCTCTAACAGACAAAGCCCTGTTTTGTGAATAGTGAAAAACTTTTCTCATATCGCCTGTAATACAAATAGATGGTTTATCAGGGTTATACCTAATATATTTTCTTACATCGCCAGATTTTGGTCTTATTTCATCTGGAATTTGAACACGAGAACCGCCATTAGTTACAAATGCCATTTTGTTTAACATTTGTTCAGAATGTTTCATAGCTTCGTGGTTTGTAATTAAAGAAGTTTCTCCTGAAGATAAATTAGGCAAATCGTCTATGGCTTCTTTAGTTGTTGCCCATTTCTTTATTTTTTTGCCATTTAAAGTCATGTGTGCAATTTTGTCATGGGTTTTTTGAGGAAATTTGTTAGGTAAATTTAATTTGTTTCCTATAAAAAATACCCTGTTCCTAATCTGCGGAACTCCATAATTTGCAGAATTCAATACCTTACAATTTACCTTATAACCTAAACCTTCAAACAAGTCTATTATTTCCTGTTTGGTTTTTCCCTTATTGTGAGTATAGGCTCTTGCCACATTTTCTATAATAAAAATTTTTGGTTTAAGAATTGAAACAACTCTTGCGAATTCTTTAAACAAGTGGTTTCTTGGGTCGTCAATAAAACTTCTTCCAATATTCCCAGCCATAGAAAAGCCTTGACAAGGAGTCCCCCCAATAATTAAATCAATCTCTTTGCCTTTTGCTGATTTTAGAATCTCTTTCTCGGTTAAATTATGGATATCTTTTTCAATTAACTTGTGGTTTGGAAAATTTTCTTTATAGGTTTTACAAATTGTTTTATCAAAATCTACTGAAAAAACATTTTCAAAACCTTCTCTTTCAAACCCTGATGTTATTCCGCCAACTCCAGAAAACAAATCAATGAAAGTGGGTCTTTTATTTTTTTTCATTTTCCAGCCCCCTTTGGCGGAGTAGCTTTCCAATAATCCCTGTTCCCACTTTTATAGTGGTCAATCCATTTTGGTTTCAAAAATTCTTTTAAGTATTTTTGAGCTGTGTTCCACGACACGCCTGACAGTTCCGCTATTTCCCTTGTAGAATGATGTCCTGCGTTTTCAATCATTGAAGTAAGAATGCGTTGCTCCGTAGGCTTCAAGCTTCTTTCACTCATCTTTTTCCCTTCACAATTTCAATTAACAATTTTGTTGGGCTTTTAACTTCAAGAACTACTTTGTCGCCTTTATGCAAATCAAGTTCTGCTTTGATTTTAGGTGGTATTTTGATTGCTGTTTGATGTTCCTCTATGACAGGGGTTGATTCCGCAGTAAGCGGTTTTCGTTTCCCCAGCTTTAATTGCTTGTAGATGTTCAAAGGAATTTCAACCATATAATATTACCTCAATAACTTTAGACTACTAACTTCTTAATAAATGTTCTATTAGACTATGAACTAATAGACTTATGTTGCATAGATAGGTTTAAAAGGGATTCGGATAATATATAATATTAGACTAATGTTGTATTAGTTTTATATTGAAAAAAGGTGGTAAAATGAAAGATTTAAGAGAAGAAAGAGGAAAAGTAATTGCCAAAACAAGGCGCATAAAAAAGCTTGATGACGGCTTTGCCGTTCAATCACAGAACAGCAAAAGGTTTTACTTTGTAGACAATGAAGGAACGTGCAACTGTCCTGATTGCCAAATTAACGGAACAAAAATTTGCAAACACTCTTACGCTATAAAGTATTACTTGCAGGTTGAAAAGGCAGACGGAACAACAGAAAAAGTCCGCTTGACTTATCCGCAAGCATGGCACGCTTACAACCAAGCACAGACAAGCGAGATTAAACAATTTGAAACCCTATTATCCAATTTACTTGAAAGCATTGAAGAGCCAGAACAACAGGGAGCAGGTCGCCCAAGACTTTCATTAAGGGAGCAGGTATTTTGCTCTGTCAAAAAAGTCTATTCTCAAATGTCAAGCAGACGAGCAAAAGGCTTGTTTGATGAAGCAAAAGAAAAAGCCTTGATTGCAAAAAGCCCTTACTTTAATTGCGTTTCTGCTTTGTTAAACAAAGAGGAAACAACTGCATTGCTTGAAAAACTTGTTGAATTATCAGCTTCGCCATTGCAAAGTGTTGAAACTTCCTTTGCAGTAGATAGTTCAGGTTTTCGCACTACAAGATTTACCGAATACTGCAAGGACAAACATAGAACAGGAAGAAAACACGAATACCTTAAAGCACATATTCTTTGCGGAACAAAAACGAACATTATTTGCTCTGCCAAAGTTACAGAAGGAAACAGTGCAGATTGCCCGCAACTTGCTTCTTTAGTTCAAAAGACTAATGAAAACGGTTTTAATATTGTAGAATTGTCGGCAGACAAGGCTTACAACTCAATAGCAAACTTCAACACCATCAGGGAAGTAGGCGGTTTTCCTTACATTCCTTACAAGAAAGGAACAGCCCAAACCTGCCGTTCAGGAAACAGAGCAAAATTCTGGCGAAGAATGTATCATTACTTTCAAGCAAACCAAGAAGAATTTTCAGAATACTATCACAAAAGGTCAAACGTGGAAACAACCTTTTTTATGATAAAATCCAAACTTGGCGATTGCTTAAAATCAAAGAACTTCATAGCACAAAAAAACGAATTACTATGCAAGATTTTAGCACACAACATCATTGTTTTGATAACTGAAATTTATGAATTAGGAATTGAAGCACAGTTTGTTCCATTCAAACAAAAAGAGGTGGTTTCAAACCTGCACGTAAAATAAAACAACTGCACGTTAATTAAGCCTTTTGGACTAAATTACGTGCAAGGCTCTGCGCGCCTAAAGGTTTAAATACTTCTTTCATAATATATTGTGTAGTACATTGTTTTAAAAGCTTTTTGCAACACAAGAGATGGTATGAAATTTAGAAAAGTTTGTGGTATTACACAAATCATTGTAGCAATTGGTGTAGTTTGTACTATGATATGGATGTATAGTTTGGGAAACAGTTTGTATTCATTACTTCTACTATTTCCTATTTTTTTAGGATTATATTGGGGGATTCAAAATGTCAACTCGTAAGCCTGAACCTTTATTTTATGTAGTAGTGCGTGATGCTAGAACTCGCCCAAAGTATAAGACAAAAATGTTTACTGTTTATAAGAATGGAGTGCCAACCAAGCTTGCAAGATTTACAGCCTGGTTAAGTGAAGCAATTGAGGAAAAGGTGGGAAAATGAGTGATGATTGGATTGGAGTAATGTGTGCTGTAGCACTTGTTTTAGCAGTTATTGGCTTTTTAAGTGTTTTAGTGGCTAATGGAATCACACCAGGTGGATATGGCATTCCAATCCCATTTCCAGTTCTTTTATGGTGGGAATATATTATTGCAATTATAGCAGTTGCAGAAGTATTTTTCTTTCTTGATAATGATGATAAACCTAGTAAAAAAAGCAAAGTTTTTCAACATACAATAGAACAAAAAATATTGTGGTTGAGTATTTCACTTGGAGTAGTTTTTGCAGTTCAAGGAATTGCAAGCATAATATATATTATTTTTCCGTTTATATATGAGAATTGGTTTAATGGTTTGCAAGCAATTGGAGTAGTTGCAATAATAATAATTGCAGTATATTTGTATATTAAAATCAATTCGTTAAAATATAGGAATATAAAATATAAAACAAAAAAGAGAGGTGCTAAAAAATGAATCAAAAAGGACAAGATGATGCACTGTTTGGTGGATTTGTAATATTGATTATATTAGTAATTGCTTTTGTTGGATATTCCCTTTATCCAAGGTTTAATGGCGGTACAAGTATTGAAGATATTGCTGCTAACAATTTTTGTGAAGCTTGGGCGAATGAGCAAGATTATACTCTCATTAAAGGATGGTATAATTTTCACCCTACAGATGGTTGGGAGATTTGTTGCAAACATTCTATTAATGCAGAAACTTTTGATGGTGGAATATCAGAAGGAACAATTAAGTATAAATATTTTAAGATTTCAGAAGAAGATTTGCAGGAGTGGGTGTGTGTAAAATGAAGCGAGAAGTTTGGTTAAATTTGTAAACATTTGCAGGCAGGTAGGGGTTTGTTTTTACCTGCCTGCATTTTTCTTATGCTTTTTGTAAAAAAACATAAGTGTCTAGTAATCTTATTTTTTCTTGCGTGAAATTACGCTTCTTGGATTTGCTCCAATGCACATTATTTCATTGCCGCCAGTCTTTTCTTCCAATAACCTTTTAGTCCAGCAGGCGTTTTTGGATTTGAAACAATTTTTTTTATTGTTTCTTTTGTCATCTTTGGTGCTTTTCTTTTAGCCATAATATCGTACCTCCTTTTTTGTTTAATTGTAAAGTCCTTCTTTTTTTCTAATTTTTGCAACTGCTTTTGCTATTGCTTTTGCTTCTCGCTTTTTTGTTTTTATTTCCATTTTTTTAAACCTTGCAAGCCTTTTGGATTCTTCTCTTTTTTGTTTTTCTCGTTTTTTTCTTGCTCTTATTCCCATTGCAACAAATGGGTTTTTTCTTTTTCTACCCATGTCATGCCTCCGTTTTTATATTTTGGCAAATTGCATTTCTTTTTTTAATTTTGCTCCGCCTTTGTTTACTTCTTTTTCGTTTTCTTTTTCTCCTTCACCTAATTCTTTTTCAAACTTATCCAATCCCATTTGAAATCACCTCTGTTATTTTACAATTGGTACTTTATTATCTATTGCAGCTTTGTGTATTATTGCTGCTCCTTTTCTGTATTCTTTTCCAAACTCACTTTCTTCCATTTGCATTCTTCCAATTGGGCCTTTTCCTTTTCCAATTCCAAGACCTTTGCCTTTTCCTTTGCTTCTAATTTTGTCTCCTGGACAACCCATTTTTTTTTACCTCCGTTTTCTTTTATTTTTCTTTTTTGTGCCATAAATCATGTCCATTCCGCCTGATGCTGCTTTAGACATTGTTCCGGTAATTCCTATTCCAACAAAGCCTCTTACATCTCCACCTAAAGCAGCAGGATCTCTTGCGTGCCTAAGCAAGTCAGTTCCTTTTATTGCTAAAGCTCCTCCGTAAGTAATTTTTCTCAGGTCATCAAACTGTTTTCGTGTTTTCTTTTTTGGCATTTATTTTTTCACCTCCGTTTTATTTATTATGGCCCTACTTTTGCTTGCCATTCAAATCCTCTTTTTGTTTTCTTTTTAAGAATTTTTGCTCCTTTCCAGTATCCTGTTCCAAAACCAATGTTTCTTTTTAATCCACTTTTTGTTTTGAATAATCCTGTTTTTGTTGTTCCTCTCTTATCTACTGCATAATAATAAACCATTTTTTTCACCTCCGTTTCTTTTTTCCCCATTTTTGTTTCTTAGCAGTATCTAAAATTAATTTATCAGATGCTGTTTTTCTTTTTTTTGCCTTTAATTTTTTAAGCCATTTTTTCACATCTTTATCTGCCATTTGTTCACCTCCGTTTTTTTCTTCCATTTGTTGTCGTTATTTGTTTCAAAAAATACAAAGCTCTTGTTTTTTCATAATCTTGCCTGTATTTTGTAGCATAACCTGCCATAATTTGTCGATATTGTGTTGTTGACTTGGCTTGTGAAAGCCTTTCTAGCATATCAGAAATGTTTGTCATTTTTTGGAAAACCCCCAAAAGAACAAAGCAGTAACTGTTCCAATTGCAAACAATGCAATCCATCTCATTGTGTCAAAGGCTTCAATTCCTCCTGAAACGTTTCCAAATACAAATAACATTAACAAACCAATCATTACGCTTGGAATTGCTGGAATTTTTGCTAAGTGCATTCCGTATAAGAAAATAACAAATATTAACAGGGTTGCGATTAGTTCTCCTCCTGTTGCCATTGTTATTCCACACCATAGTATGTCTTGTATTTTTGGATTGATTAATTCTGTGCAACCTGCAAGTATTGGTATCATGGCACACTTCCTCCTAATGGTGTTCCTATTGCTGCTGCTGCAAGATATATTAGTGCAACAACTATCATTGCATCTAAAATATAGCCTATAAGTCTTCCTATATAATCAAGTTCGTATGGTAACAACATTGCTTCAAGTTTGGTTTGAAAACCAAAAACTGAAATATAAAGAGCAGTTTGTATATTTTCAAATTCTGTTGGTTGTGTTCCTAGTGTTGCTGCTTGTAATACATAGCTTCCATTTATGTCTGCTTCAACCATTACATTTGTATCTCCATTTAAATTATCTACTAAAGGAATACTTGAATCTGGAACAAAAGTGTCTCCAAAATAAAGAATTGTAAGATTTATGCAGAACATTATAAATGTTAAGAGCAAAGCCATTTCAAAAAACTTTTTTAAAACACTCATCCTAGTTTCCCCCAAGAGTACATTGCATACATTACTGTTGCAAATGCAATAAATGCAAATATTACAAAGTCAAACCATCCAAAGTAAACACACATTCCTAGTAAAATTAGTCCTACCATTGCTGTAAAGAAAGAGTTTCCTACTGTTTTTGATGCTGCAAAGACTGCTAGGAATACTACAAAGAATGAAATAATTGACGTAATTACTTTTGAACCTGGTGGATTTAAAGCATCAGCTGTTATTCCAAGCCTATACCATAAATTCCATTGGTAGTTGTCTAATTGAACAATTTGCCAATAAATGCTTGTTGCAGAATAAACGTTTCCATCAACAGAGTTTGCATCTATTCTTACAAAAATGCTTTGAAGGTTTGAATTGTTATCAAAAACACAGGGTAGTCCTGTATAAATGTTTAATGCAGTTCCTATGTTTAAGTCTGGTTGTAAATATACTGTGTTTCCATCAGTCCATAATGGTGTAAAAAAACGATTGCTATGAAGGCAACCGTTTGTATCATATACTCTTACTTGCATTGCACTGAGTGTTTTGTTATATAACCAAATTTGTGCATTTATGTCAATTGAACCATCTGATTCTTGTAATAAATACCCTGTTGTTGGAGACCATTTTATAAATAGTCCTCCAATTGGTGCTGGTGGTGTACTTTCTACACCTATATCTAATCCAATTCTGTATGTTAGCGAGCCTGCTGTTGGAACAAGCGTTGCAGTATGAACAAGTATTCCATCATACCAAAAAGTAGCAGTGTACTCTGTATCTAATAGCATTGGAATTGTTGCTGTTCCTGCTGCATCTGTTACTATTTCTTGAATTACTACTCCATCTGCTCCTGGAACAACTCCATCAATTAATATTGTAACATCTGATAAAGGACCTGTTGTTGTTAAATTTGTTACATAAAAAATAAAGTTTCCTGAATCTGCTACTGGTGGAAGATATGGTTGTAAAGTATATGTTTCTAGTCCTTCTATAAAATCAATAGAATATTGTCTTGGATAATATTCGTCTGCTATGTTTACATCTATTGTTATAAGAACTGGAGTGCTTTGAAGTGGAATACAAAATGCGTTTAAATCAATCATGTCATCATAAAATTTTATTGTGTCCTCTGTTGTTATTTTTACAGAATAACCAATTGTTGAAGTTGGAATTGTTACACCAGTATTTTCATTTATTGGAGCTAAAACAATTATGTTTACATCATTTGTTATTTGAAAGTTTCCATCAGAAGAATTAAAATCGGTTATATTACCTGTGTCTTCTATTAGTCCTATTATTCCATAATTTCCATCATCAACTAATGAATAATCCCAAGTGTAAGAACATTCACTTACTGTTGTAAAATCTTGGTCTACACAATATGCAGCTGTTAAATTTAAGTCTTCTACAATAACTGTTCCAGTTCCTTGTGTGCCATTTTTTGAAGTATTTAAATCAATTGTTAATCGTCTATTTCCACTATTATAAACACTAAAATCTATTGTAATATTTCCATCAATTCCATATGCAAAAATTGGATTTGTTTTAAAATCTAATCCATTTATTGTTGTAATGTTTAAATCTACGTTGTTAAAAATTCCAAAGTTTGCATCTGATGAATCAAAATTGGTTGTTGTTGTTCCGTCATTTATTAATCCAAGTATTCTATAGTTTCCATCAGCTACTGCATTATAATCCCAAGTGTAAGAACATTCACTTACTGTTGTAAAATTTTGATCTGGACAATATGCTGCTGTTAAATTTAAGTCTTCTATAATAATTGTTCCAGTTCCTTGTGTATAATTTTTTGAATAATTTAAGTCAATTGTTAGCCTATTATTATCTCTTGACCAAACATTAAAATCTATTGTTACATTTCCATCTTCTTTATAATTAAAAACAGGATAGCTTACAAAATTTGAGTCATTTATTCTTGTAATTAATAAGTCAATTTGTGTTGCAGCAAATCCTAATAGTGTTGGATAACCTATATTTTCTTCTATTGTCCAAATATTTACAAAATCCCAATGT
>Ga0307928_10000201_pt1 | contig 41210 bp, 58 predicted proteins | sample AceLakmetagen232_FD_201815 | JGI IMG/M metagenome (GOLD analysis project Ga0307928, IMG submission 201815) | Saline water microbial communities from Ace Lake, Antarctica - #232 | ecosystem: Environmental > Aquatic > Non-marine Saline and Alkaline > Saline | place: Antarctica: Ace Lake...
ATACCGCTTCGTTAGTCAAGATCTATGCCTCCGATTATAGCCTTGCAATCGATGTCTTGTACAACGATGAAGGAGACCCCGTTTTCGTCGAGCAGGTCAGGTAACAGCACAGAAGTCATACCCTTCGCACCAGGCTTGTGCATCATCTTGAATGCGTCTGGTGCCAGTACGATATCGCCCTTCACTACACCTATGGCTTTTGCCCCGACGCTCACTACCTCGAATGCAGAGATCTGATTCTTCAAACCCTTGGCACCCTTCGGCAAGAACAGTCCAGCATCAGTCTGTTGTTCTTTAACAGGGATGTGACGTAATACGACATTATCATGTAAGGCTGTTAATTTCATACTCTTTACTCTCCAATACTTGGTTTATGAAGATAGCGAATCCCGGTTCTACGTCGAGTATCTACCGATGCCATCTTCTTCTTTGTTCCGTTCTCTCTGAAGATAAATAAGAACTCACCTTCAAATGTAAAATCTCTCTCAGCTGTGTATACTCCGTCACCTGCGTCCTTCATAGTAATCGGCGAGGATGTCACGCCACTGGGTAGTTTTACCGTGTACGTCACTGCCAGTCCCTCTGTCCAGTTACTCGCACGGTAAAATATAGTGCTCCATCCTAGAGGGAAAAGTAATCTCATTAACCTACATCCGGGGCTTCACCGACATTGAGGTTATCCACCTTCGTGTGCAGCGAGTCCAGTTTTACGTCCATGGCTGTGGTTAGTACACCAACAGCATCCAGTTTAGCCTCATTAGTTGAAACAATCGCACCAACAGCATTGACATTGTAGTCACCGACATTGAATACCAGTTGTTTCTCAAGCTCAATAACACTTGTGGTGTTATGTTCCCAGTAACACACCACTGTCCATTGACCGTTAGCACTTGGGGTGAAGCTTGCTCTGTACTTATTATGCGTACCGATTTGGTCCATCGCTACGCTCTGTGGAGCATCAGCTACGTCCAGGTGATCGAATACATCCATCTTCAGTGTCTTGTCAGTGGTGACGAATCCCCGAGGTACACGATAACGAACCGTGATCTCTTCGTTTTTCGTTGCGTTAAATGCCATATTGAATCCTCTTAAGAGTTTGTTTACGCGGCCCCCGCGTTATCAGTGCGGTGCTTTTTGATCTAAAGCTGGGCCATATCTGTGATTATCAAAGAGCCACAGTCGGGTACGCTACCCCTTTCGGGACGCCGGTCAATACCACTTCCGACTGCTAAACTAGCGGGAGTGGGGATCGAACCCACGCGTATCCGTGATAGCACTCAGGCCGTTTACGGAATTTCTAGCCACTGAAATACCCCGCCGTTCAGGGCCGACATCAGTATCTGTGTCTGACCCTTTGAACTTCTATTTTAATACGCTAGCCAGGCACTTATCCAAGTGCGTGACATCGGCAATCAGTACCATCGACTGGCCATTGCTAGCCATACCCCAGATACACAAGCCAATAACTTCTTTGTCCCGGAAGACAGGTCCACCTGAGTTACCAGGAGCCCCAAAGCAATCAACGATAAAATGTGGTGTTCCATATACTTCATACTCCTCAATCTCGTCACGTATCAATGCTGATATATGTCCCTTTGTTAGATTGAATCCGCACATGTCGTCTAGGGGTGTTCCGACCATCGTGACTTCCTGTCCAACCAGAGGTTTGCTCCCGAGGGTAGCGAAGTATTTGGACGTGTAGTTCACGAAGACCAGGGCGAGATCGTCATCAGCATCCAGGACTACCTGGGTGGCTGGTACCTTCCGACCATTATAAAGCTCGATTTCAAACTCAGTACCTGTGTCCACTACATGTTTAGCGGTCAATATAATATTAGGAGTAACCCACACACCTGATCCCCATCCACCGTTGCTATGTATTCGCACGGTGCAGCTGAGTTGATAGGCGTATAAATCACTCACTGTATTTTGTACGGCAAGTGTCTCGTGCTTCGGCGATGATAGGACATCAAATACAATACTTCCAACTAACAGTGCTACCAGTAACAGTACAACTATCCAGAATCTTTTCATCGTCGTCACTTCCTAACTTACCATGTTGGGTTATCTCGTCGGATACTATCCCATATTAATGCTCGTTCTTCCTTGCCCCACGTGGGGTTGCTTCTTATAGCTCTGCCGAGGGCAATCTTTGCCCCGACCTTAAAATCATATTCTTCATTGGGATTGCAGCGTGCTTTGCCACGCAGTATTACACAGTCACCAGGTCGATACTGCACTATAAACTCTACCCCGATGCACTTGACAAACTTACTGTCTGTAAGATCAACAGTTTCAGTAAAGGATGCTTCCCCTATAGTGCTGTTATCCTCTAATCGGTAATACTCCAATGAATGAGTCTCGCGGGGCTTGACAGGATACCCATCCTTCAGGTGTGTTTCGCAGAAGGGCTCCACTGGCTGCGTAGGTGGCATAATATCCGCATCATTATATACCATCAAATTATACCAATCAACCGAAGGATTCCCTACAACAGCTTTACGCTTAATGTGTGCTGTAATCGCCTCATCATGTTGGTTTTGCAGGAATGCTAATGCTCTGAGTTGGTCAGTCATATCTAGTCTGTCACACATGGTAGTTGCCTCCGTAGCGTATCGTTTTCCTTCTTGAGCACTATGTTTGCAGCATGTGCTGCCTCGACATTTACATGCAGTAGGCCTATTATCTTACCCCGACGTATGCTGTCAAGTCGGGCATTCTCATGTCGCTTACGTGCAGAGTCACGGTCTACTAGAAGCTTGCTCGCCTCATATGCTACCTTGTTGGCTTGTATTAGGCAGGCGTCATACTCGATCTTCATCTGCTCAATTACAAGCATCTGATCCACCTCGGTGTCATTCAGTTTAGTCTGCAAGTCCAACACTTGTAGTTTAATAGCACGCGAGTAACTAAAAAACCCTGCGATCACGAACAAGCCTAGAACGTTGAGCCCTATTGCCATCCAGTTCCACATATTCAAACTCCAATTAACTTCGTTATCCTCGTAATGCAGCCACGTGGTATAACATCCACTGACCGCTGTTTCTCCGCATTGAAGCAGTGACTGACACGTACAACCTTTGTGTCTCTATTGACGTAGTAGCCAATCGTGTGACATGTGCAAGTGCCCTTCTTTGCTGCCTCTGCATCTTCGAGCCATGTGGCGTCAGATATGATATCTTCCCACACAATCTCTATTTTGTCGCCTTTACGTAGGCGTGGTGATTTATTACTCATGGCATATCCTCTTTTATATTTGTCTTCAGAGAGACACAGCCCCCTTGGAAATCCGTACATGCGTCCACGTCAAGAATCGATCGCTCCTACAGGCGGGAGGTGTCCCTCTCTGAAGACAAAAACCTGCACTCCTCTATAATTACGGTCGGATGCCTACGATTCCCGCTGAAATGGGACAGTTTACACAGCTAAATCTTTTAATTTAGTGAAAATATATTGGCCATAGCGTTTTTTGGGCTAAAAAGGCATATCCTAGTAAAAATATATTTTGTGCCCCGCGATACTACCTATATGTAGTGAGATGCCCGGGTTTCTACCACGTATACGTAGTGCTTGTTGGAAAAAGTGGGGTACTTTTCCTTACAAACTGTTACCATTTGTCCATAACTGGGGACATATTGTACGCTGTGTAACTTGTGTAAACTGTCACCCTAGTAACCCCAAATATATGACATCCGGGTTCCAAGAAGAGAGAGCTTCGAGCGTTGAGTATGGAGCGAGAGGGTGCCAGGTGGGGGTCCGATAATGCATCCAGGTCCGATAATGTGGACATTGAAGAGTTTATTTGGATGTTATTATTGGACTCACACGTTATCGGACATGCCTCACTCACGACATGCATAACAAGCACACACGCACACACGTACTGTCTAACACACATGGTGTGCCAGCCATGGTCTGATAGTAAATTCATGGTTATGGGGCCAGGACGTACCACCAGGGGCCTGTGTACCTATGTTATTATAGGTCGTACGTGTGTGTGAGTTCCCGGTATCTCCTCTATATTGGGATAGGGGGAATGGGTAAGTACTGATAGTAGGATGGGACACATTACACAACTGTGCTACCTGGTAGCATGTTACCTAGAATAATCATAAGCTTTTATTATTATAGGACTTACAACAATTAATTCTAGGTAACTAGGTATTCTAGGTAATATCTGGCACTGTTTTGTACTGGAACTATGGTACCTTAAAAGCTACTTTGATTATATTATTAGTTCCCTAATGATTAGTGTGAGTTTTTTTACATAGGTTACCTAGAATAAAATACATAAACGTCTATAACTACTACACTTACGTGGACTAGGTAACTTTATTGTTACCTAGGTAAAACATCTAAGTGCTTATGAATACTACACTTATTTACCTAGAATTCACAATCTTCACGAATTACATTAAATTCATTTGGCACACCGTACTTCATGAATTATACTATAGGGGTCAAGTGAATGACACAGTGTATCGTGTATGTTCACAGTATTACGTGTATGCTCTTTAATACAAGAATAGAGGTGTTACTATGTACAGGCCATTAAATCGGCTGTGTGCAAGCATACGCATCTGGGGCCTACCATCATATGTATGGGTATTGGCTTGTTTTGCGTATCTTGTATTGTGTTAACGAATGGCACAGTTTACACTGAATAGCATTGTCCTATAATGGCTGTGCTATTCTGCCTAAACTGTGACAAATGAAGAAAAACGAGAAAATGTTTGGAATTCATTTGGCATGTGTTTGGTTATGATGTATACTTTAGGTAGCAAGGGAATGACGAAAACAAAACACTACGGATAGGGGAAACAAGTAGTATGCTCTTTTAACAATTTAGAAGTAAAACTGTGTGTGTCATTATCGGTCTTAGAAAATGAGGCCTATATGAAAAAGCTATTTAGCTTCACACCCATAGGACGACAGGTCATAGCCCATATCTGGTATGACGACGACGTTGAAAGGTATGGTATAATATTCGGGTCTCAGGATCTAGATAATTTACCAGCATGTGAGTACAAAACACTTTCAGGGTTACTTCGTTCTAGGGGGCTATAATGATCAAGACGACCGATAAACCACAAGCTGTCAAGGTACGCAAGGCAACGTTATCAGACTATGCAGTATGGAAACATGGTGCACGTCATGATATCAGAGTTGTACGTGCTGAAAACGTGGTAGATGCATTATGGGACGCATTTGGAGTCCTTGGAATGATTATAGAGGGACGATTCCGAAAAGCATCCATGGTGTATAAACCAAATAAGACGTTTTTAGTGGACTTAGGCGGTGTTGAATGGGTAGTCAAGAAGTTGACACCCCTAGAATGTGACACGACATACAAGGACTGTAAAGTCTACGCTTAGTTATCAGACCTAGTTCAACCATTTTAACTGAATGCAAGGCCGATAATGATGCACACAGGGATACTCTAAACTGCTCTTTGACAATTTAACTGCGAAATGTGGCAATGGGAAGTCCCATAATGTCACTACGCAGAGACTCTTTTCCTTGAAAGGGAATTGATATGAGTAAAGCCAAGAACAGTGCACCTTCGTTGTCAAGTCCGAAAACATCACCTGTTGACACTAACATCTATTCTGAGGTGCAAAACGGCCGTTTGATTATCAGTCTTCCGTGGAATGCAGTGGGTAAAGATTCAAGCAAAGGCACCTCGCTAATCCATGCAAGCACACATGGTAACAAGCCTATATCAGTGGACAATGTAGTCTACAGTATGGGCGTGAATGTGTACAAGAAAAAGTAGGTCGGAGTACAAGGTCTGTGACAATGACAGTAGGTCACTCGCAAGGTGGTGCAAGTCCACCGAGACCTCTTGAATAAAAACAACTAAATAAGCACCTAATTGAAAGGAAGTCTATGACTATCCAGGATATGGCAGACGCTCTCTATACAGAGTTTGGGTTTGCACCACATGAAATCGGTGGAATGACGAATGGTCAAATCTCCGAGGTATACCAGGCATGTTCTCTAGAACTAATGCCTGCAAGTTAAGTCTACCACATAGTGGGTCTCGATGAACCATGGCGGTCGAAGTCTATACCAACAGGTATTAGTGAGACCCACTACGTAGAAGTCTTAGCTGAAGAGAGAACATACTAAGTCTTTGTATGCTCTTATCAGGGGACAGTACGTCCACTGAAACCATACGGCTGGGTGCAAGTCCCATTGAAAGCACGTGTTCTCTCTTGATTTAAGATTACTATACCCAGAAAGGGGTTAATATGAAGTCTAAGCACGTAAGATTTAAACGTGTAAAGGACAATGTCTGGAATGAATGGATAATTCGTGTCTGGGTAGATGGAGTCCGTGCAGAGTCTCGGGACTATCACACCGACGATAGGGATGATGCAGTCCTAACGATGGAGTCCATGATTACAGAAGAAGTCTGGCTGTCTGATGGTGACATAACCATCCAGAGAGGTTAAGTCAAGCAAAGTCTAAAGTCCAAGAAAGGGCGAATATGAGCAAGAAAAAACCAGGACTGAATCCCAATGGGCAGTCCAAGTACGAGACCTGTGCCAAATGTGGTCTGCACATACGGTGTGGAAATGTCGAGTCCCATGAAAAGGGCTGGCACCACAGAACCACAAAGCGTACAAGCTAAGTCTCTCATACAAGGACTGTATTAGCTGTTAAATACCGTAAGGAGCCGATGGTCGCACCTCGGTCGGCGTACAGTCCCTGCATGAAAGTCTAAGTCTATACACAGAAAGGTGTAAATATGTTCGAGCAAGACAAGGCGTACCCAGTACGTGAAGTCTGCCCGAAGATGGTCTGGACTGACCAGGACGGTGTCAAGTGGCTATGGTTTGAATATGATAAGTCTCTGCCATTTGACAAGTCTGTACTCGGATTCCCGGATGCTCTGCTGTACAATGGTGACAAGTACTGGTACATGTCCCATGACTCAGACACTGGACAAGTCCGGTACAAGGAAAGTCTAGGGCTACCATGGCATGAGCGTTATGGTGGTAGGCCAGCTTTGGTCAGAGCAATGAGATTACACTAAGTCTCTCACACAAGGGGACTCTCTGAAGTGGTCGCTATTATAAACGACATGCTACGCTCACAGAGTCCCCCTGCATGAAAGTCTAAGTAAAGTTAAATTAAGTCCAGAAAGGGATGAATATGAAAGAAGATTCTTTGTGGATCTTTGAGGATCAGTACGCTGGAACTCTCAAGCTGTGTGGGAAGTCTCCCAGAATAGTTCTCCAGAACTATTGCGGTACGAAGTCCATAAAGCTGATGTACGAAGACGATGTGTGCGGCAAGTCTCACCACTGTGGATACATATGCCGAGGGTACTGGTATAGGGTATACGAACTCCATCAGTGGGAAGGCAGATCCACTAAATAGAGCTAAGTCTCTCATACAAGGGGACCTTGCCATAAACGGCAGGTACACTACGTGGATTGGGTCCAAGGACTAAGGTCCCCCTGCATGAAAGTCTAAGTTAATTTAAGTCCGAGAAAGGATAAATATGGATAAACTGCGACTACTAATGAGTCCAGTATGTAACCGAAATTGTGAGAAATGCTGCAATAAGGTGTTTGACTTAGCAAGTCTGCCACTGGCCACTGATTTCACTGGCTATCATGCAATAAGTCTTACAGGTGGTGAACCAATGCTAGACCCGCTCAAGGTCATTAAGGCTGTACGTATAATACGTAAAGTCAACCCCACTGTAAAGATTTACCTGTACACTGCAAAGGCAGATTGTGCTCATCCACTGTTGTGTATCATGAAACTGATAGACGGGATAACACTCACTCTGCATGACCAGAAAGACGTACAAGAATGCCGATGCTTCATGGAGCTTGTACAGAACGGACACTGTTCTGGCAAGTCAATGAAACTCTGTGTGTTTGAAGGTATTGATTACAGGTTACGATTACCTCTGGCGAATTGGACCGTAACAGAGCTGAAATGGCTGGAGCCAGAGGATTGTCCGCTTCCCGACGGGGAAGAGTTTATGCGGTATGATTAGGAGGTGACCCTATGCGTAAACACTAACTGAAGTCTCAAGTGAGATACACTCGATGAAAAGGCTGCACAGTGGCATGCTCCGAGTGTATCCCTCTGGATATTTTAGTTCAAGAAAGGACAAATATGGGAATAACTCTGAACTTGGGGAACATACACCACATAATAGTGGAACCCCCAAGAGAAGTCTCAGACTGTGCGGTGGAAGTCCACGGGTCTGATCATCTATGCCCTGGATGTGATGGCACAGCCTGTAAGAAATTAATTGAGGGTCAAGTCCTACTGTATGGGCATGGGGACCTTGATAGTGAAATGTCAGTAATAACATTCAGTTCCACAAAGGGTGCGTTTGGAGGTGGGAAGTTTAAGATCGAAGTCCGAAATAGTAACGGTAGCACTAACTTTGTTCAAGAAATCTAAAGTCCAGAAAGGGTAGGTGTGACTAGAGTTCGAATCTATACGGAGAATAAGCGTTTGAAAGGAATAGAGTATCTTGTCCAAAAGCATTGGGACTGTTTTTCAGTATACAAGATTGACGGGATATGGCACGGCAAACCAGAAAAGTCTGTGGTAATAGAGGTGATCCTGGACGATTATCCTACATTGAACAGACATGTGGATACGTTGTGCAAACAGATCTGTGCTTTGAATGAGCAAGCTAACTGCATGGTCGTGATTGAGAATGTACAGGCCGATTTTAGGGGGTAGTATGCCAGAAGAGGACACATATGACAAGGCACACATTAAACGTGTGCTTATGGAGCGTGACGAGATGCATGCTGAAGATGCAGATCGTGTAATCGAACAGGCCCAGGATCAGTTCGACGAGTATGTGGAAGAGGGTGACCTTGGTAGGGCACGGGATATCTGTGAAGAGTTCTTTGGCCTAGAACCTGATTTCATGATGGCCTTTATGTAAAATAACCTACGTGGCACACTGAAACAAGTATCAAGCGGTTGAAAGCCCTGGTGTGTCCCATAGGGGGTTTTATATGAGAATATATTTAAGACGTAAAGTAGACGTGGATAAGCTGTCAATAAGGAGATTCGCAGGATGGTACAAAGATGCGAGAAAGGCAATATTCAATGTGTATGGTACGAATACAGATCTGTTCTGCGACTTATTGGCTGCAACTTCTCCAAGGGTAGCAGTGAAGAAGAATTATCGACTTGCAGAGAATGCATTCAAACAGTGGCAAGAGAACGGAAAGTTCCTGCACTCCGCTGGCTTCTTACCAGCTCACATTCCGAACATTGTGAGAGCTTTAAACCGTGAAGAATTGTCAGGCCCCAAGGTTAGTCGCTTCGCTGCAAACTTGCGGGGGGATATGGATGTGGTGACAGTGGATGTGTGGATCTGTAGAGCTTACGGTGTGGAGCATAAGAAGTTAACTGCAAAGGTATATGTTAATCTGGAGAAGAAGATTATACGGGAAGCAAAACAGTACGGTCTGGCACCATGCGAGTATCAAGCTGTTGTATGGCATATAATACGGATGGCATGGGGTAAGAAACCCACATCCTTTGTTGGTGCCATGAATGAAATCAACCAGCCTATGTTATGGGAGGAATGATGCTAAAGAAGGTACAGGACATACATCCAGGGACATTCTTTAAGATGGATGACCATGTTTATCTTAGAACCAAGTCACGTAAGGTAGTCAGGTCCTGGTTTCATATTGCATGGGATTTCACCTCTGGGACTGAGGCAGAGTTCGGGAATCAACATAAGCCATTCTGTGAAGTGGTAGACGTCAATATAGAGGAGGTAGAAAAATGAGTCCAGGATTAAGTGCCGTAATCTGTACTTTGTTTATCTTGATGAGTGCAATTGTAGTAGTCCTAGGGATTATCGGCTTCTACCTTGTGGTAGTGGCTGCCGACGTCCTGATACTACGTAGACGTAGACGTAAAGGCTTTATTTTCAAGAGGTAGTAATGGCTAGACTAGCAACACGTGAAGTATTCCCGATAGTTTGTATGATGGATGACCAGATATTACTGGATACTGGATGCGTATTTACCTGGTTTGACATAAGAGACGTGGAGGCAATTAGCGTCCTATAATGCTATTTTCACAAAATGCAAATAATTAATTTGCAAGCTGAAAAATGTGTTGTATACTTTATAAGTAGCGAAAATCGAAAGTTTCTTTTTGAAAGGTATGCAGTATGCGTAACAAAGTGGATCATGATGACAGCGTAGCAGAGTTGGTAGATGGTACACCGACAGCCAAGAATCAGAATGGTATGACCTATGGGGAATACCTGGAGGAGATGGAAAAAGAAGAGGGGGACAATTGATATGCCCAAGGCTAAAAAGATTGTGCTGTCAACGCACCATTGGGATAAACGGCTACGGCCAGACGGACGTACTTGGTTCGTACGCCTTCCGGTGGTAAGACCTAAGGAGGGTCATACGTTTGTAACCGCATCAGGTTACATAGCACAAAGTGGTGACGATACTTGGTTCAACACACGATCAGACTGTCGTACCGCAGTACGTAAGTTGTATGCTAACAATCCAGGAAAATATATAGGGGGGTTGCATTGATATGCCCACGAATAAAAAGACATCCGAACCCATCAAGCGTGGAACACAGACGTATGAGGAGTTCACCGAAAGTAGTGCCTACCCCAAAGGGGAAGGTCACGAACCTATGGTGGTGCATCATCCATCAACGTCTCGTAAGGCACTGCCCTACAAAGTGACAACAGGTGAGACTGGACTGACACTGGAGTGTCACCGTATCAAGAAGATCAAATAATCCTTTCATAACGTGGGGCTGTGCTATATTCTGGTACAGCCCCCCATTAGGAGGTATTATATGTGTGAGTTAAAATTGTGGGCCTGGATAGACAGGACCAAGAAGAAAGATGTGATGCCCAGGTGTTCGAATTGCCAGTGTAGGCTTCGACCTTCTGAGTTAGTCAAACACACTAGGTGGTATCGCAACTTATGTGAGAGGTGCCAAGATCATGATTAAGCTAAACGACAGTATCCGCTTCGTGAAGGGCGTTGGACCCAAGAAGGTCAAGCTGCTTGCCAAGCTGGGTATAGAAACAGTGCGTGACGCTGTGTATTACAAGCCACGTGACTGGGAATTCGTACCAAATGTCACTGCCATGGATGACGCCAGGGCTGATGACAAGACCATGTACCTATTCCGTGGGGTGCTATCTGACGTGGAGTATGTTCATACGAATGGACAGAAACGAATTACATGCAGGTTAACCAGTGGGGGACACAAGACCATACGAATCACGTTCTTTAACAGATTTGGTGGGGTTCCATGTGGTGGCATGTATGTATACGGCAAGGTGTCAACGTACAGGGGATCGCGGCAGATGGTTAACCCCAGTCTGTACGGTGTGAATGATGACCTGTCTGAGGTTGCTGGTAGCGTGTACCCTGCAAGTAAGGGCATGCCAAGCACCACAATAAAAGCCATCATTCGTAAGTGTCTTAATGAAGTGACGGTAGCGGACATTGTACCAGCTGAATTTGCGATAGGTTTCGAACAGAGTATGTTGGAGATATTACACTTTCCACATGACAGGGAGCAACTGAAGCTGGCACTAAAGCATTTCAAGATGAAAGAGCTGTTACTGTGGCAGCTGGCTATTGCTAAGCGTAGGCAGAATAACACAGTGCGTCATGATGCTAAGGAATGCTGCATACCATTCATCGACCAACTCATGATTAAACAGAAGTTTGGCTTCGGGTTGACAGATTCACAAAGTGATGCCATGGCTAATATACGTGAGGATATGGGGAATCGTACACCGATGAATCGGCTAGTAGTAGGTGATGTGGGATCAGGTAAGACGGCAGTGGCATTTTACGCCATGCAGTTGGCAGCGATGAGCAACGGTGGTCAATCAGTGATGATACTGCCTACCGCAGTGCTGGCACTACAGCAGTACGGTGCACTGGTTGACCTCGTTGGTACTGATAAAGTCGTACTGATAGCTGGTAGCAGTAAGCCATCAGCCAGCACATTACACTGCATTGCCACTGGAAAGATTCAGTACATAGTGGGGACCACAGCTGTACAGTTCGCTGACTTGGGGTATAAAGATCTAAGGCTGATTGTGTTCGATGAGCAGCATAAGTTCGGCATGAATCAGAGGCGTATAGCAGGACATAGTCCCCATGTGTTGACGATGACAGCCACACCGATACCCAGGACGCTGTTGGTTAGTGCTTTGGGTGATATGGATCACAGCAGGCTGGAGCCATGGGTGGAGCCAGACCGTGAGACCTGGACGACTGATGAATTAGCTTCGGTAGAGTACGAGATACGAGAGACCGTGAACCGGGGTGAACAGGTATACATAGTGTGCAGTAACGTGGAGGATTTGGAGAAATGGTCTGAGTATCTCAACTCCCTAGCTAATCCCTGGTGTACTTGTATTGCTCATGGACAAATGACCAAGGGACGTTGTGAGGATACGCTGGATGATTTTAAAAGCGGTAGAATTGATGTGCTGTGCTGTACTACTGTGATTGAAGTAGGGTTACATGTTGAGAATGCTACGCTTATGGTAGTCACTGATCCCGACAGATTCGGACTGGCTCAGTTACATCAGCTACGTGGTAGGGTGGGCAGATCTGGACATAAAGGATACTGCCTACTGTATACCTGTGAGGAGGATGTTTCAGATGGGGCCTGGGACAGGCTAAAACAGTTCTGTGCTTGTGATTGTGGTGAAGAGATTGCACAACTTGATCTGAAATTGCGTGGACCCGGTGCTATATTCGGAACCGAACAACATGGTATACCCGACCTGGAGTATGCTGATATTATTAGCGACTACAGTTTGCTAGTCGAAATGAAAGGCAGGGCAGAGACACTACTGAGGCGTGACCCTGGATTAAAAAAGATCGGGCACCTCATGCTAAACTCTTGGTTTACTGCCAAGATAACTGACACTGATAACTTTTTTGCAAATTAGGGGGTGACACATGCCAAAGGGTGGCGGTAAATTTCATGTACAGGCCATGCATTATAAAAATTCCTGTGTGCAGGACCTGGTCAATAACAGCCCAATGATGGAGAAGCTTACTGATATATTGGATGAGAAGAGATCCTCAGCACCGAAACTGGTACATATGAAATCACCAAATGGGCGTACCTATATTGGTGTGACATTGGTACAGTTAGATCTGCTGTGGAAAGCATTCATGTATGCTAAAGCCATGTGCTGTTATGATCATGTGAGGCAAAACAATGAACTTGAAGAACATATGAAAGGAGTAAAATGGGACCTCCGAAACTTACTGTTAAAAGACCAGGCCCCCCCAAGCTAGGGGGACCACCAAAGCTCGGCATACCATTGATACTTAGCAAGCCACGTGTATGCCGACCTGGCCCGCCTACCCTTGGTAAGGCTACCTTTAAAAAGAAAGACCGGGGTGCAGTTAAACTAAAACAGCTCCCTGGTGGCCCGCCGCACCACTTTCCAGGCCAGAAGCTTGGGATGACTATGGTGGACTGGAAAACGTCACCACTAGGTAAGGCATGGGCTAAAGCACAGAAACGTTTCAAAGAAACGCGACTGGATCAGATCATTTACTGTGCCGATGCAAAGGATGAGGCCAACTACAAGGTCATGGACTTCGGAAAGTTTATAGATGATAAACGACTGCGATTCGTTATGTATCGGATAGCTGTCATCCAGAAGAAAGGTACACTGGGTGGTTCGTATGTCTGTACCGACTGAGAAAATTAAAGTCGTGTTCGCTAGCGGCAACACACGGGTGCTGAGGGTGTATGATAAGTATGATGATGACACTGTGTTAACTAGATTCGCCGGGATCTACATGAGAGTCAGGCGTATAATGTTTCAGTATGTCACCACCACTGAACTAACTAAACAACAACAGAAAGTACTATTTGGAGGTAAATAATGGGTACGTGCCCTATTTGTGGATGGACGCTTGTGGGAGATGGCTTCACTTCAGTGATACACTGTGAGAATGCTGAAGTTAAAGACTATTGGGATCATGAACCTGATGCGTGCCCTGTTTACTGTACAGGAAAGGATATAGACAATGCCGTTACCAACAAAGGGTGACATAAAAGTATTGGAAAAGGAATTGGGTTTTCCATTCAGAACAGCCCACTTTACCAATGAGGATGGGGGTGGTGACGATACTCCATTCTATCGTGACGAAATAACCAGAGCAGACTTGGTTCACAACCCCGCAAGAGCTTTGTTCGTCAGGCTGGCACGTAAACGTATATCTGCCAATGCCGTGATGAGTAAACGATTTATTGAACTTAACAATCAAGCAGAGGATAGATACAATGAGCAATGTATTACGTACGATGAGACGCTCTAAAGCCAGAGCTGACAAACGCCGACCGAAGTTAAACAAGTTCAAAGCCTGGTTCATGCTACTTACCCAATATAGTTTTGGCAGATGGCTGCTGAAATATGTTCCTGGGTTCATGAAATTTATGATCAAGGGGGATATGCGATGCCAGCTGACTGCAAAAGAGTAATACCACAGGAGCTGGTCACTGTGTTCCGTATGTGTCACCATGACCATGCTGGATGGACAGTGCAAGAAGTGGCAGACCTTATGGGCAGGTCAGAGGATTGGGTACTTGATCGGCTGTCCGAGATGGAGGTACTCGCCCCCCAATTGTTTCCGATTCTAACGCCACGCCAGCACAGAGTTCGCACTATGGTCAGACTGGGGTTAACTAATGCACAGATGGCCCAGCTGCTGAAGATCTCATGCAGCACGGTGAGTAATGTATTAGTGACATTACGTAATAAGGGATGCCTTGAGTCAGTGCCCGACGCAGTGGCTGTGGTATCCTACGAAAGTTCAATGGACAATCAGATCAAGGAGAAATTCTAATGGATGATTATGAATTGAAAGACAGTGGTGCTCGTAGAACATTCGGTACTGGTGCAGTACGTGATCGGGGTGGTGACAAACCAAGGCCCGACCTCATTTCACCCTATACTGCCAAACGTGAGGGTGTTGTGCTGGGCAAGGGTGCCGTGAAGTACGAGACACGCAATTGGGAAAAGGGCATGCCGATCAGTGATTGTATTGCCTCCTGCGAACGTCACATCATGGCATACAAAATGGGGTTGACTGATGAAGATCACTTGGCTCAAGCACGTACAAACCTGGGCTTCGCCATCCACTTCGAAGAAATGATAGCACTCGGTGTGCTGTCACCTGAGTTGGATGATATGCCGAAGTATGCTAAGCAACCCGAGTATGATGATGATTTTGAAGATCCACAGGCCGACCGGAATATGCCCCTACTACCACCTACTCCGACCAGGGCTGTTGTCCCAACTGGCAAGGTCGGCTGGGCAAAAAGCTATGCAATCGATCCAGTAGCTGCTGTATGTGGCTCCTGTCCTGAAGAACCTGAATCCGAACCACTGCGTGTGTATGTAAGCCACAGTATCCGTGGTAGGTATGGTATTAATGCAACAGATGAACAAATGGCTGCGAACTGCCTACTGGCGAAACAGTATGTGGCTGAGATGCGTGAAGCGTGCCCCACAGTAGATTTCTATGTACCAGCCGATCATGAAGAGTTCGTAAACCTAGCCTTCAAAAGTGGCTTCATTAATGAAGCTTCTATTCTTGAGGTTGATTGCAAGATTCTGGATGATTGTGATGCGGCACTGTTCTTCAACCCTGATGGGTTCATGTCAAGAGGCATGCTAGTTGAGCATCGTCATACCATGGGGACAAATACACGCTACGTAAGCGAGTACAAGTCGGATGGGTCAGAATTCTGCCCCCTGACATCAGCTCGGTCAATATTAAATAGTTTGGCAGTTGATAAGAAAGCAGGTACGCTGTGAAAATACTAGTCTCAGGTGATCCACATGAACCAGTAGCACATCCAGGATACCTACCCTGGCTGAAATGGTTGTTCAACAAATACAAATGTACCAAGACAGTTATTATCGGTGACATAATCGATAACCATGGTATCAGTTTTCATGCTGCTAATCCGAACTGTCCTGGTCCTGATGATGAGTTCCTGCTAACACAGCAGAAGATTCGAAAGTGGTACAGGGCATTCCCGAATGCTGTAGTCACCATAGGCAACCACGATGAGCGTGTGCTGCGACTGGCTGAGTCAGTCAATATTAATGCCAGATACATACGAGACTATAATGAAGTACTCGGCCTGAAGAAGTGGAAATGGGTACACGATGTCGTCATTGATGACGTATACTATTTTCACGGGACGGGCCGGGGCGGTTTGTATCCTGCTATCAATGCCACTAAGACAGAGCTTATGTCAGTGGTGATGGGTCACATCCACTCTGCATCAGGGATAAAATGGTGTACCCAGAAACGAAAAAGGATTTTCGGGCTTGATACTGGATGTGGTATCGATGTAGATGCCTGGCAGTTCGCATACGGAAAGCACATAGGTAGACGACCTGTGCTGTCAGCTGCTGTGATCCTCGATGGTATCCCGCAGCACTTCATCATGCCATGTGGCATCGGTGAACGCTGGCATAAATCACGGTTCAGCAAAGGATAACATGGTAAATTGGCGTAAGGATAGTGGACCCCGGCTACCACAAGTTAGCCGGGCGGAGCGTGACCTACGATGGGAGTACGGTGAAACAGATATGACATTAACTGAGTTTGAGCAACGTCTTGAACAGATAAGGAAGACTGAACATGTGCGAAAACATCCCTCCGGTTAAGAGGAACGAGTTTACAAAGGGTAGTCAGAAGTTACGTGACAAGAGGTTCCGCCAGCGTATTGTATTGGCCCTTCGAAGCCTGATGGGGATACAATTGCCGTACCTTGGTAAGCATACAAGACGGGTTGTATTTCATGAGTTGGTACAGCGTCATATCAGTGTGCTAAGCCTGAAAAGCAACGACCGAGGAAGCTTATACCTGGCTGTGCATCCACCGGAGCAGGCCACAGTGCTGCATCTTATATGTGAGTCAGTGGCTGATGTGGTCTACAAGTACTGGCAATTCGCTGTGGCACTGGAAGATCAAGACAAATTTGAAGAGGTCTTGAAAATTGAAACTGATATTGTTGGCATTCTAGATGTCTGGTTACTATGGCAATTACATGCTGAGTCCTTGCATGTAACAGGTGACATGGTGCATGGCTGGAAAATAGAAGCTGACGGAAAGGAGCTGGCTGATGGGACCACCGAATCTGATAAAAAAGCAGGCCCCCCCTCCCTGGGATGTGGGGCCGAAGCCAGAGGAGAAAGCCACGACATCGTCATCGTTGACGAAGACTTCACATTCGGAGCTGGACTTGACTCTGTTGAAGACGATTCAAACGGCACTGGAGGGAGCACAGTTCCCGACGACGATGGTGATGGTGGACTTTGAATGTTACTATGATAAGGACTATGGTCTAAGCAGAATGACATACCCAATCTACATAACTGATGAACGATTTGAGTTGTCAGCTGCTGGGATGGCCTGGTGGCACCCGGCTGATGGTTGGAGTACGCCTAGCTACTACCAAGCCAGCGAACTTGCAATTATTAGCAAGCAGGATAATGACAACGTGGTATGGGTCGCAAAGAACTGCAAGTTCGATATGATGATACTGAAGTTGGTGTTCGGTATCACGCCCAAGTATGTCATTGATATTGAGGATCTTACCAGGTACTATGATGCTCGTATGGAACAGAGCTTGGGTAAGGTAGCCGACATGATTGGTGCTCCGCCCAAGGGACAGACGGTACAATTCAAAGGCAAGCACTTAGAGGACATACATGCCACATCAGAGTTGTGGTTGGCACACATTAAGTACACCAAGCGTGACATTGAAACGCAGTGTGTTGTGTTTGATTACTTCTTCCCCTATCTGGACGTGCCAGGTGAGGAGCTGGTGATTGCTAACATGACACACCAGATGTACCTCGATCCTAAGTTTGTGTTCGATCATGACCTCGCCATTGATACCATCCTAGCTATGTCCGAGCAACGTGAGCTAGATATTGGTGACTACAGTGCTGAGATGTTACGCAGTGGTATTGAATTCGCTAAGAAATTACGGAGTATGTTACCTCCATGGCAGAAGCTACCACTAAAGAAGGGCAAGCCAAGTAAGAATATGCTTCCGATAACCGGGGATGGAAAGATCCTGGCTTGCTCGAAGAAAGACCAAGGGTGCAAATGGTTGCAGGTTCATCCAGTCCGGCTGGTGCGTGAATTAATTAAGGCACGTATGGCTGAGAAATCCTGGCCACTGCATATCAAACGCTTTCAGGTGCTGGTCGATCAGGCTAAGGCATTGGGTGGATTGATATGGATACCATTGAAATACTGTGGTGCTCATACCCACAGGTGGTCAGGTACACAAGGTATCAACCCGCAGAACATGGCGAAGCTGGGTAAGACAGCAGCATCTAAGCTGCTTGGACTAGTACGTCACCTGTTCCGTGCTCCGAAGGGTCAAGTATTATTGATTGCTGACTCAGCCCAGATAGAAGCACGTGGTTTAGCCTGGATGGCAGGGGAGAAAGAGTTGGTTCATCTGTTCGCTACAGGTGGTGACGTGTACTCCAGCTTTGCTGAATCGTTGTTTGGTACACCTGTGTTCAAGTGGCGTGATCAGAAAGAAGAATACAAAGGTCACAAGGATAAGGTGAAGGGACAACGTGACTTTGGAAAAGGTGGAATCCTTGGTGGTGGCTACGGCATGGGTGATGAGAGATTTCATGGCACGTGCCTTGAGAATGATGAGCTGCTGCCTAGGTTTGAGTCAGGTGAGTATGACGCAGCGTTCTGTAAGAAGGTTATCAATACGTACCGTAACAAGTACAAAAAGATCGTCAAGTTCTGGTCACTGGTAGAGGGCAAGTTCACATCAGTCACTAGGTACGGCGGCGTTAAGAAGCTGTTGATACCTGGTACTATGCTATGCCTTGAGTTCACCCGTGATGGTACGACAACCTTCATCAAGCTGCCATCAGGTAGGCGGTTGCGATATCGCAATGCAGTGTGTACACCAAGCGGCCTGAAGTATCGGCACGGTAAGCTATGGGGTGGGACACTGACTGAGAATATTATACAGTCCTTTTGCCGTGACCTCATCTGCTTCTGGATGCTACGCTGCAAAGAAGAGGGCTTACCTGTGCTACTGACTGTGCATGATGAGATCGTAAGCATGAGTCTGGTAGAATGTGGTGCAGCCAAGCTTGCATTGCTTATGGCAGTAATGCGTGAAGTACCTAAGTGGGCCAAGGGCATGCCGATTGATGTTGAGGGTGAAACCAGCGAGCACTATAAGAAATGAGGTGTTATGGCTAAACGTATAAGTAAAGCGTGGCAGAACGAGAGACTGGCACTGGGACTGAACCTGATCAAACAGGGCAAGACCCCACGGGTAGCATTTGACGGTGCAGTGCCGACGAAACCATTCTTGCCTTGCATTGATGTGCCAGAAAGTGCAGTCGATAATGCAGTAGAACCCCTGTTCAGACGCTACGGTTGCGTAATGAAGCGGCTTAACAATGGCGAAGGGAAGTTCGAGCACAGCCCCAACTATGGTGCCTATGGTATCAAGGGGGGTAGTGACTATCTTGGCTGGCTGAAGGACAGTGGCAGGCACATTGAAATTGAATTAAAGAGAGGTGCAGGCGGCAGGCTCAGTAAGGATCAGCAAGATAGATTCAATGATTGCTGGGATGACAATGCAATATTTGTTGTGGTACATGGAGTACCCGAACTGAAATGGTATTACGAAAATGGCTGGGAGTATCTCACTAAGGAGGTAGCAGCCCAAAACATTAAATTTAGGAGGTGACATATTGAAGGGCACTCATGTAGAACTGCACTGTCCATTTTGCGGTGCATATAATGTGACATGCAGGAACGGGCAATGTGGTGGGGATTACTATGTGAGTGAAACCTATTCATGCCAGAACGTACCTGAATGCGGTAAGTTATTTAGCGTACCAGAATTTGAATATCAAGGAGACAATAGCGATGGGTAAGAAACCGCCGTGGATTAAGCTATCACACTCAGCTATCGCCTGTTTTAAGCGATGCCCTTGGGCATGGATGATCGCTTACCTATGGGGCATACGTCCTGAGCAGCAGGCTGAAGCACTGTATGATGGTGGTGTGTGGCATAGGGGGGTAGAGATACTAAGCTTCCCTGAAGAATCAGTATGTGAACACTGTGCAGATAAGAGCAAGGCTGACCCGGATTGTTATTTTTGTCAGGGCACAACCTTCATGGTGGGTACACCGATGGAAGTATGTACCCGAATGGTTGTGTACAAGTACAGTACCTATGGTTCGTTATCACAGGATGCTGTCACTAAGATGGAAACGAAACGCACCATAATACTATACAGCCTGGCTGCATATGCCTGGCGGTGGCAAGATGATGACGCAATCGCAAAGGTGCTGGCATGTGAATTGAGATTTGATACACAACTTATCAATTCAGTGACTGGCAATCCTTTTGCCCGTGTAAATGTTGTCGGTGTAATAGACAAGCTTCTAAAGCTGAAGAGCAAAAAGCTTAGTATGATGGAGCACAAGTCAACGTCACAAGACATCGGTGTTGACTCATTGTTCTGGAACAAGCTGCGGTTCGATCCTCAGACTACGTTGTACCCTTGGGCATTACGTGACATGCAGGCCAAGGGTGAGCTTCGACGGTTCAAAGTAAAGGAGACTGATGCACCTGTCACTACTGTGTACTATGACGTGTGGAGAAAACCAAAGTCGAAGCCGAAGAAGCTAACAGCAGCACTGGCCAAGGAGCTGATCACATCAGGCATGTACTGTGATGAACAGTTCGAAGTTGAAGCAACAGCTGACGAGAATATTATTAAGATAAACGGTGAGGAGACACCGAGGTACCCCAATGCCAAGGGCACGGGCTGTCAGATTCAAGAAACCCAGAGAATGTTTGGGGCCAGACTCATGCAAGACATGACCACGGACCCGGACAAATACTTTGCTCGACGTGAGATTACAAGGACAACACAGGACCTTGCCAAGTTCGAGCAACAGATGGTTAGAGTGACACGAACCATGCGTCACATGATCTCAATGGATTGTTTCTACCAAGACTCATCAACGTGTGATGATTATGGTGGATGCGACAGCAGAACGATCTGCTATGAGGACCTGTCAGTTGGGCAAGATGATGTGCCCACTGGATATAAATGTATCTTCCATGAGAAAGGAAATCCTAATGCCTCCAGCATTAAAAAGACCACTGCCGCCTCCAACAAAAAGGGGTAAGGCAAAAAGTAATGTGAAGCCCAGGCCTGGACCACCCAAGCCAACTGCCGCACCGCCTAGCAAGGGTAAGAAGAGCAAAGAGAAAGCGGCCCCGATGAGTTTCAATATGGGTGCATGGGATGCCTCAGCTGAAGGGCAAAAGATTATGCTGTATGCTCCTCCAGGCATGGGCAAATCAACCCTAGCTATGATGGCACCCAATCCTGTGTTCATCGGCCTGGATGATGGTGCTAGACATCTAAGGCACCCAAAGACAGGCGAACGGCCACAGGTTGTCATGGACGAAACTGGCAAGGTACTGTCTACCTTCTCACAAGTGATCAACGTGCTGTCACAGTATGATAAGTTCGACCCGTACGATACCATCGTGGTAGACACAGGGACACGCCTTGAAGAACTGGCCTGTGATACAGTGATGGACACCATCAAGGGACCTGATGGATGGGTGACACAGCTGGAAGAGTATGGCTGGGGTAAGGGATACCGCCACATATTTGATACAATGATGCATCCCCTCGGCGAGTTTGATGAGTTGGTTCGTCGTGGTAAAAACATCATAATCATATGTCACCAGGCATTAGAGAACATGGACGGTGGCGACTACCGACGTGCTTGTCCTGAACTTCAAGTAAGGAACAATGCCAATGTGTGTAACAAGTGGTGTGGGTGGTGTGACCATGTATTCAAGATCGACCACGAAGGGTTGTCGATTAATTCTAAGAAGAAAAAAGCTTCCGCAATCGGTGATGGATATGCTGTTTTCGTACACCCGGAAGTGGGGTTCATGGCTAAATCCAGAACCCTTGACATCGACACAAGAGTCATATCCTTCGCAACACCAGACGATGACTCGCTATGGATTGAATTGTTTGGGGAGGACTACGATGCCTAATGGACGTAACAAACCGTGCGAGTGTGGCTCAGGACTTAAAACCAAATGGTGCCACGGTGACGGAGCAAAGAAAGCACTTTCACTTCATGTGTCCAGGCTAGTATTTCTAGCTGAGGTTGCAGAAACGAAAGTTAAAAAAGGATTGATGGAATCGCAGGACAGGGATGACTTTATTCAGGGGACGGTAGTGCCAGATTTCCTCAAAGTAATTGGGGGCACTACATTTCACAACTATCTTGAGATGGCTGTGTTCAACAAATATGAAGAGCTTAATAATTAAGAAGGGTAACACATTACTATGAGTGAAAAATTTGACAGAGCTGGTTTGTTTCGTGGAGTAGCAGTTGATGGTACACTTGGTCAGACAACGAATGGTTTTCCCCAGGTTGTGCTGAAGGTCGTGGCTACTGAACTGTATGATGAGGCCGAAGCTGAATGGAAGGAATGGGACTACGAGATGGGTTGCACTGGCTACCTGTGCTTGATGGGCCAGAAGGATGGCGATGCTATTACGACATTCTCCTATGACAATGTCAAGGATGTGTTTGAATGGGATGGTGCATCGTTCGCCACACTGCAAAATATTCTTGCAGCAATCGGACAAGGTGATGGATACCCCTTGCAGTTCCGCATGGTCGAGGATGACTATGAGCAAGCCAAGTTTGACTACAAACTCCAAGGTGTCTATCTCTTCGACGCACCACCAACCCGTGAGCTGAGACAGTTGGATGCCGATGCCGTCAAGGATCTGGATAAGATGTTTGGTGCTGTACTTGCTGGTAAAAAGAAACCAACTGCGGCCAAGAGTAATAAGGCTGGAGGTAAGAAAACCCCTCCGACAAAACCAGTAGCAGGTAAGAAACTGAGACCTGGTGCATCCACAAAGGATAAAGTCCAAGCAAATGCAGATGTTGATGCACATGTTGCTGCTGATGCTGAAGAACGTGATGCACGTGAGCAAGCCAAGGTTGCCAAACGTCAAGCCGCTAAGGACAAACGTGAAGCCAGTGCTGCTGCCAAGAAAGCCGGGAAGAAGACTGGTCCTCCCGCTGTCAGTGGCAAGAAGAGTCCTGCTGAAGACGAAGACGTTGCCGCCTGTACTCATACTGAGGCCTGGGATGCGATGGTGGAAGCACGTGAGAATGCTGGACTCGGTGAGGGTGTTGCTGAAGAAGCCTATCGTAATTCAGTATTCGCTGTTGTTGGTGATCTGAAAAGTGATGACCAGCTGGAGGCTGTCACTGATGCACAGTGGGCTGAAGTTCGTGATATCGCACTCACTGAGATCAATGATCTTCTCGACTCACCTGCTAACTAAACGTCAATGATACTGAGGAGGGGGGAACCTCTTCCCTCCTCCTTCCTTCTGGTGAAATATGGCAAAGAAAAAACTAGGGATGGCTGAACTGTACGAACTGTACCAAGCGAATGCCGTAGCCTTCCCAGGATTACTTGAGTTACTACGAGTCACACTAGGGGACTCACTCAGTATCGATGCAATAAAGGATTTAGGTATAGGCTATCACCCGGATCGTCACTCATGGGTATTTCCAGAGCGGAATGCTAAGGGTGACATCGTTGGTTTTCAATACCGGCATATTGATACGGGGCAAAAGCTCTGTGCGAAAGGCAGTAAGCGTGGGTTAACATTCGTGTTCAATCCACACTATGCTAAAACCACTGGAGCGTTTAAGCCTGGTTCCCATAACTGGACTAGAACCACCGCAGCACTACCATGCCCGATCTGTGGTAAGAGTAAATTCTGTATGGTAGATCGTGATAATCCGAGGGACCCAGCTATTGTGCTGTGTACAAAGGTGGGGAAAGGATCGAAGAGATCCACATCGAATGGATGGATTCATGAACTAAAGACAGGTGGTGATAAGCTTGGAGTGACGTCCACTGTGCTACCTGATACTAAGATGCCCTACCTGAGTGTTGAAGGTGGGTCAGATGTAATTGCTGGCCATTCAATTGGCTTCGTGACAATCGGTAGGCCGTCGAATACGGGCGGCATAGCTGAGCTGCGTAAGATGCCGTTGCGTGGTCATGTCCTCATCATGGTGGGTGAGAACGATAAGCAAGTAACCAAGATAGGTAAGGAGATCTGGCCGGGTTACGATGGTGTACAGAAAGCGTGCGTGGAATTGAGGGATCTAACCACTATTAAAATGATAATGCCACCCGAAGAGCATAAGGATCTGCGTGGATGGGTGCAGGCTGGCCTCACTCAGGAAGAGTTGCTGGCATACATTGAAGAACATGCAGTCACTATGACGGACCTGCCCGACACTGTATTGGAGTCAGATGACCCATCATTAATCGCTGACAAATTCTTGCAAAGTAGATACACAGTGGATGAGATTCTAACCTTACGTGACTTCAAGGGGTTGTTTCTCGGTTGGGACGGCAAAAGTTACAAGGAAATTCACAAGTCCGTGCTACGTGGTGGGATCTACAATTTCCTGGAAGGTAAGCAGGCAATCGTGTTAGGACAAAATGGAGATCCTAAAGTTGTACCGTTAAAATCATCAGCACGCAGGGTATCAGATGTCATTGATGCATTCAGTAAGAGCTGCCCGGTGACAGGACAGATGCCATCATGGATAGACGGGGTAGCTGATATGCCTGAAGTGCATAGTCTTATAGCATTCAATAATGGGTTACTTGATGTTGACAAATACTGCAAGGGTGAGATTGTACTATACAAACCTGATCCACGATACTTCTCAGCATTCGCACTACCTTACGACTTCGATGAATCGAAAGAGTCACCACTTGCTGAGAGTTTCTTCGAGGATGTATTCGAGGGTGACAAAGAAAGGATACGGTTAATGCAACAGTGGTTCGGTTACAATCTGGTAGCTGACACAAGCCAACAAAAGTTTATGCTTATGCAGGGTGTGCCACGATCAGGGAAGAGCACCATTGTAGAGATGATCCAGCACATGGTCGGGATTGATCAGTGCTGTGCTATCCGATTCGAAGACCTGGCTACCGAGTTCGGGCGTCAACCGATGCTGAATAAGCAGTGTTGTTTTATTGGTGACACTCGTTCACCAGGCAAAGGCGTGGCTGGAATATCAATGGAACAACTACTACGTATCATCGGTGAGGATACCGTTGGCGTAAACCGTAAGCGAATAGATGCCCTTGCTTCTGTTCAACTTAAGGTTAGATTCACGTTCGCTATGAACGAGCTTCCATTTTTTATTGATAGCTCAAATGCTATGGCTGCAAGGATGCTTATACTTGATTTCAATAAGAGCTACATAGGACGTGAAGATTTCACACTGCGTGGACGGTTACGAAACGAAGCAGGTGCAGGGCTGCTGATGAATTATGCACTGCGTGGACTTGCTGACCTTCGACAACAGGGACGTTTCACAGAGCCAAAGACAGGGCGTGAAACCATGGAAGACTTTATTGAGATGGCGTCACCTGTAGCGACGTTCATAGAGGAGTGTTGTGAGTATGAGAAAGGTTCTAATGTATCAAAGGACAAGCTGTTTGATATGTGGACCAAGTGGGCCGACGACTCTGGGTATAAGGCTGGCGTTAAGGTACACTTTGGTAGGAAACTGAAGTCAGCTGCTATGGGACGTATCGTGCAAGGAAGGTTGTCATCAAAAGAATATATCTATAAGGGCATAAAACTAAATGAATATGCCCTAAACAAATTCGATGGAGGTGAATAATGAATAGACTAGAAAGAATCATTGCCTACATTATATGGATACTGCTGGCTATGGCCATAATAACAGCAGGTATAACATGTTCGGGATGTCACGGCATAAGTCCACCAAGTATCACAGCTCCCTCGGGGGCTACACCTGGTAGTATCTTAACTGCCCTGGTGTCAGTGACAAGCATTCCATATCTTGGGATCATAGCCATCAGTGGGGCCGTGTTCATTGCCTTCATTGGCAACCCTAAGCTTGGTATGGCAGTGGGTGCAGCTGGAGGTTGTGCCCTGGCTATGTCACTGGCTGTGATTAAGTACGCCTGGCTGCTAGGCCTGCTGTCTGTGGTGGCAATGATTGCTGTCGGTGCCTTCGCACTACTTGGGAACAGAAAGTTCAAGAAGCAGTTGGTGCAAGGTATCGAGAACGTCAAGGACCTTGTCCCTGATCTTGTTCGTGAGGAGGGTGTTGTTCGCTCAGAGATCACTGACATTGTGGCTAAGGCTCAAACGCCTGATGTCACAGCCCAGGTACTGACTATCAAGAAAGGCATGGTGCCCAATGAAGGGAGTACATCTTCGTACTGAGCATGACGTGGTGGAGTACATCACAAGCCACCTACGCAATCGGCCAACCATCCTGGAGGCTCTTGAATATGACAACTACGATTATCTCGGAAGTCGCCAGACTAATTTTGGTATTGGGAAATGCATACGGGTGGAGTCGCTACGATGTAAGCGACCTATTTGGATAACAGTAGTCGTTGGTAAACCGCCACGGGAAACTGTGCTGGTAATCCAGAACAAAGAACCAAATCTATATGATTCAAGGGGAGCACATGAGTACACCACCGATCCCTAGTATAGTTCAGAAGATTCGTCTTAGCGAGGTCCCCGCCCTTATCAAGAAGTTGACTGGGGTTAAAAAGAGCCGTAAGACGGTATACAACTGGGCCTATACTGGGCGACTAAATTATAGTGGCGAGGTCACTATACTCAAGACGGAAATGAAAGCTGGAACAAAGTACACAACCAAGGGCTGGGTACAGAAGTTTCTGGCAGATCTGGAGAAATAGCATGATCGACACTAACGGGTCAGGGAAGATCGACGTTCACTGGGTACGGACTACAGAGCCACAGCTTGAATACTCGAACGCTCTGTGCCCTACAAAGAAGCCATTGATTTGGGAGTATCAAGATGAACTTTACCTAGTTCCTTTTTCAGTTATAAAAAATGCCCGGCGGATCTATCAAACCCGCCGAGCACATGAACAAGTATATAAGACAGGGTTAAATCTTAAACCCCTAATTGTGTTGCTTGATCAAGCTGTGCAGCTCCACCTCAAAGCACATCACTTCAGCTATGAGAGTACTGAGAATTTATGGGAACATGATGACCTTGATCATAATCAAAACGATCCCGAGAGTGATACCCCATAGGTGCTTGTTCTGTGTATCCAATGCATGGATCACCCAGGTCATATCAGTCTGTAGTTTCGTAATGACAATATCGTGGAGGGCACATTTGTGTCCTCCATGTTCTTTTGCATCTTCCAACATGGTGTTGAACCTACTTTCGTCTTGATGGCCTGCTCTTGCGTCGAGGTCTTCGACTGGAGCTTGACCCTGATGTGCTTTTATCTTTATCATTAAGAGCATACTCACTGTACAACAACCGGCGAGGATCATCGGTCTCATCTGTCGCTAGATCATAAATCCCCTCGGCTGTTCTCATCGCCTGTGCTCCGATTTTTCCTGTGAATGCCCCTACTGACTTAGCTCCATGTAGCAGGGTATCCTTAGCTTTACCACCGACTGCTGACCTAGCAGCCTTTACCAACTCCTCGAATCCTAACATGCCTACGAAGCTTTGTCCCGAGAATCCCTTCACTGCGGCAGAAGCTGCACTACCAATTAGCGGTACGATACCCAATGGGTACAACAGCATATCCTCAACCAGCTCCTCCCAATCCTTCTGTGGTCTTCCTCTTCGCATCAAACCAAATACCAGTGCTGGTATAACTATACTTACCAGAGCCCTTCGCCCTGCTTCTGTTTTCGTAATGTCACCACGTTGTGTTGCACCCACGATGTCATGAGCGACGAGGTTCCACACCTGGTTAGGCATACGTTGGAAGGATGTCAACACCTTAGCCAGCTCACCACCTCTAAAGAAATCAGGTAAGTCAACTGCGTCACCCATAGGCTGCGTCCGTGCTACCCACTTATCGGCATACTTAACTGAGGCGGCTTCGTCTCCTTTAGTCTTGGCCATCTTTACATCGTACAGTGACTTCCATGTCAGTACAACTGTAATGTTATCGATGTCTTTGATCCACTTCACTGCATTCTCATCAGCTCGTTTCTTGCCTTCCATGGTACGCTTGATAGATTCAGCATCTACCTTACGTTGAAACTCACGATCAAAATCACGGGTCCTTACCATACGTGACTTGCCCTTAACCTCAGCTTGCACTTCTTTGAAGTTCTTCATGATCGCAGGCATGTTGGCAATCATTGCCGGTCCTACGCCTTTGTCTGCTGCCATAGCTTGGAAGACAGAGATCCATTGCTTACTAGAGATCATGATATTATGATTCAACAGGTACACCATAGATTTGTGTCGCAGGTGCTTACTGATCTTTGCTGCTGTCTGTGCTGAATCAACTGACTGTCCACGCACTGTATCAGAGATCCATTTGTTCAGTATCCTTGAACCCTGCCCATGTGTGGCTCTATTCAATCCCTTGACGAACTTCTGATCAGACGTCACTTTGTTAATGTCAGCTACCAGGGGTGCCATAGCTTTGAAAGCTTCTACCATCGCAATGTTTTGCATGAACATGGATATCGCATCTAGCTCAATCTCGCCAGCTGTGTTCTTACGTTTCTCCAGATTCTTCTTGTCCGGCATTTTGCTTTCTTGAGTGAACTGGTTGGTGAGCATTGTCACTAGGTTGTGCTGTTCACTAGAGTCAACATCTGTACGTACGATAGGAGAGTACCAGGCTTCTTTCAGCAAGTCCTTGGGATTCATACCTGCCGCCATAGCAGCTTCAGTAATATCCTCCCACTGACGCTCATAGATATCCTCCATGTAGCTTACTATGCTCTGTTGCTCAGGAGTGAGTGACGCTTCCATACCATCTACTTCCTCCTCGGTCAACTTCATTCCTTCTATGACCTGCCTTCGACCCTTATCATTCTTAGCCAACATGGCCACACCCATCTTATTGGCAGTGGTAAGTTCAAGGCCTTCTCTTATAGACATAATATCAGACATCCACTCAGCCTTAAAACCCATGTCCCTCAGTGCCTTCTCTGCATTCATCACTGCAACCTGCGTGGTTTCCTTACGCTCGTATGCTGTGTCACGTAGGCCCATGAAATATGTGTGTAGTGGTCCGCCCTCTTTATTATCCAGTCGCTCAAGCATACGTTCCACGGTAGTGAAGGAATCATTGATGGTGCTGACACCGCGTTTGATTTTATCAACGAAGCTCATCACACCTTTCCGATTCAGCCGTTGCGTAGGACTCAGCTTGCCCTCCTTATTCGCGGCATACAGAGGACTTGTCAGCAGCCGTGCCTTGGAGATCGAACCAGGTTTGGGTGTTTGTACGGCACCGGCCTTATCGGTGTAGGTAAGCAGCTCAGTGGCCTCTTCGAGGGTCATACCTACTGCCTGTGCGGCCTCAGCGTCATGAGCTGTCTTCACTTCTGTAGGCATATCAGTGCCTTCTTGGTTCTCAACTTGCACAGGTTGCACAAGTTTCACAGCTTCTTGCTGCATTTGCGGGCTAATTTCCCGGAATTGCTCAACTGACATGCCAAGACTCTTGGCTGCTGAAGCCTCCAGGACCGCCTGTGCCTTGCGATCCACTGTATCCGACCTATGGTCCTCCTGAACCTGGGTTTGCTCAGCCACTATTGCCTCACGCTCTGCCTTAGCCGCCTCCGCTTTTGCTTCCTCAGCTGCTTTCATATCCTTGACCTCAGCCATGAGGGCACGTTTCTTCAGATTCTGATTGGCACCCGTAATAGATCGGGTGGACACATCGATGAAGCCACCAGAGAACGTCCCAATGGCCGCAGCATCAAACAGCTGGTTGGCTATGCCATCGTAGTCGATGGAGCCATCAGCGTTGCGTGGGGGATTCCCACCCATAACCATACCGATGACCTCCTGGGGTAGCTCTTCAACGATCCCTTCCTTCAAAGCATTGACAACGATCCCTCTCGTCATACGCTTGACCCGAGCCAGCTTGCCTACAACTTTCGTTTGGACCTTGCCAAAGTACTTGGCACCAGATCCGCCCAGGACTTCTACCCCGGCTGATAGAGAACCACCGACCATACCTCTGATACGTGATTCCTTTTCGCTACGTCCTTGATCCAGATTGTCTTGATATATAGAATTTCCCTCTACCCCATACGCAACCATTGCACCAGAGATCAATGCAGGTATGCTCTTGCCTCTGGTCACTACGGCTGCTGCCAGTCCTGCTGCCATGTAGGGTCCTGATTCGACTGTACCACCAAGGTACTTGTCTACCCAGTCATCAACCCGTGGCTGCATGTATGGGGAGTTTATCAGCTTATGCATGTCACGTGCTAAGTTACCGGCCTCTTCCCCGAAGGTAACTTCGTCCTTGGCCCAGCTCTGAAGTTCTTCAAGCACATGGGCACCACCACCAGCCAGCATAACTAGACCACGATCTAGCCTACGTGACATTTTCTTACCACGTGTATCAAGTTCCTTCGCGTCGTCAAGCATAACCTGTAGCTCGTAGGGAGATTGGATAACTTCTTGGAATCTCTCTGCCTTTTCTGATAGACGTTGCTTTGTGATAGCCCGTACTTTAGCTGCTTTTTGTTCCGGGCCATCCTGTGTGTCCCGTACGGTACGGAGTTCATCCTTGAACTGCTCGTTCTCGGTACGTCCTACTTTAGCATAACGTGCCTGTCTGCCCGGCAATCGCATTAGACTGCGGGGCATTAGGTTCTGTCGTTGTGCATCATCGATTTCTTTTTGTCTGGGATCTTCCGTCTGAACTTCCTCAACAGCAGCTTGGGTCCGCACCGTTTCATCCTTTAACATTTTGGATGCTGTTGGTACAGGGGCAATCCCTGCTTCGTTATCGAGATCAGAATAGTTGATCCCCGCCTCTTTGTCTAGGTCATCCCAGTTAATAGCCATTTGTTACCTCAAGTGTTTATCGGCAAACTGTCTGCCAGCCTCTGATTGACTTCCACCAAGCCGCCTATACTCAGCCAGCTTCTCACTACGAGAAGGAGGCTTGGGTGGTGGCGTCTGCTGTATGCTCTGTGATATGGTCTTGTCCACGAAAGAACTATGGTTGCCCGGCTTGAGTGCCATCGTTGCTGCATTACGTGACAGCTTACCGCCAGATAGGAGGATCTGTTTTAAGGACTCATTCTGCTTACGCATACCCTTGAGCTGCTTAAAATATGAATCCTCTGAGGCAGTGGATTTCTTCCAGTCCCAGCCACCGCTCTTCCCCTTATCAGGATTCCACGTCTGTGTTTGGGTCTCTGTCTTAGCACCACCGAAACCATGCCACTTAGCGAAGCGTCCTCTGGTGTCGGACTCCTGGAATCTTTCCAGTTCCCGATCAAGCATACGTCCCTTCTGCTCTTCTTGTTTGAACTTGTCCATACTCGACTGCGGTTTTTGGGAAGGATACATTGACCTGGCTACATCGTTACCAGCCACTGCTCGCCACATAAGCTCATCACCATTTGATATCATGCCTGCATCGGAGAGCGACTGTATCTGGTCGAGGTACATGCTTTGCTCATTGAATTGCTTTGTCATTCGCTGTGCTGCTACGCCAGCTTTCTGTTGTAGCTTATTCAATAGATCACGTGTGGTCTTATCACCGAGCTTTTTTGATTTACCAGCTATGGAATCCCACTGCTTTTTAAAGGTATCCTGTACATACTGGGCCTGTTTTTGGTAGGCCATCTGGGCCATGCCTCTTGCTGTTGGTGCCTCGGCTCCAGGTAGTACTGTGTTTGGTCGTCCTGTTGGCATGATGTCTCCTTATTTAGTATACTGGGCACGTGAACCCGAAGTGTCAATTTCGTAATGAAAATCAAGACTCAAAGCATCTGCATCTACAGAGCTAGACTCTGCACCTACAAACTCACCTTGAGTATTAGCGACGTCCCGTATAAGTCGTAGCTGTATAATATCTGACATGCTGTAGTTTGCTGGTGGAGCTAAGGCAGCTCCATAGGTCAGTTGAATAAGCGTCCCGGACTCCCATGTATATTGATTAGTATTTAGTGGGTAGTCTGTCCACACTGTAGTTTTGGCTTGACCATTACGCTGCCATCTGTATTGCACCAACCAGTTCGGTTGAGCTGCTGTTGTCTGCCACCAGTGCACATGGGGATAAATACTTGATCCAAGTTTCCACTGATGTGGTATCTGTGGTTTCATGTAGACATAATCCCCAGTGTCACAAGTAGTTTTGAATGTCACAGCTGCTTCAGCACTGTCCAGTGCTATGTGAGCAGATGGGTTTAACCGCTGGTTCGATAAAAGGTCACCCTCTTTGTCATCCCATACGGTTGCGTCACCATGAAACTCCATGGACCCATCTATTTCAAATTCAGTGTAATCACCGCCAGCCACATCACCAAAGGCTGCACTGCCTGCTTGAACATCACCAGTTGTTTCAAGATTCTCTGTCGTACTTGTCCAATCAATATGCTGATCAGCCACCACACCTGTGAGGTTAGCATGTGAATGTGTATGCAGTGCGTCAGCATCGCTACTGTTCGTCAGCGTCTCAAGCTCTGCCCCTGTAGCAGTCGTGTCATCATGGCTAGCTATTGAATGTAACTGAGCGTGATGTTGATCGGAAGTGATGTTCTTGAGATCAGCGTGGTCTGCGTCACTGGTCAATACACCAGCCACAGCCTTTAGGACTCCTGTGAATCCTGTGACTGTCATCCCAGCAAACGTAGGCGTGGCCCCAGAATGAATGTCCTGGGGTAGTGATAGCGTGAATGTTCCATCGCTGTTATCTGTTAGTATTACTTGATTAGCTGTATCATTCAGTCTATCACTCAGGGCAATTGTGACCACGCTTTTGTCTGCTGAGGTTGCTAAGAATCGTAGGGCAGTAGCGGTAGATATAGGCTGTCCGAATACCATGTTGTTGCTTGAGATACCAAGCTTCTGAATGATCTGCTGAAATGCTCTACGCACTTCAGTATGAGCTGCTTGAGGACCTGGTATTTTGATCCCCGGATTTTGCCAACTACCCATCATTATCTCCTTATGAGTTACCCCAGTACTGCATGTAGGATGCTCTTGAACTGTCTGTGTCAGCTGCACCATCTAACCAGGAGCCAAAGGATTTCTTCAGCCCACCAGCTGCGGCAGTCGCATTCTTCTGTGCCTCTGCCTCTCTGTTAGCTGCGGTTGCGTATTGTTGATACCCACGACTGATTGAATCATCCGTGAGGAAGTTCTTACCTCGGGCCTCAGGGGAATTCTTCCAGGCTTCGAACGACATTGCACCGCCTTGGGATGAGGATGAAGACCCAGGTACAGGTGTTGAACTTCCGCCACCACCGCCACCTGCTGGTTGTGCTGCAAATAGGTCAGGTGCCGCACCATAATTACCGGTACTACCCGAGCTATTGGCACTGCCACTGTTACCCCAAGTGTCACGAGTATTCGCCCAGTTAGCTGCTGTCTGTGCGTCTGTTCTTTCTTTCAGACCCTGGTTAAGCTCCCACTCGCGTTGATCAAGACCCCTAGTTGTGCTCGCATTGTTTTGATCGGCAATGTATCGCTGTGTCTCGCGGTTCATCGCATTCTCGTCACCTGCAAACTCACGTCCCAGGTCTGCTTGTCTAGCACTCTCACCAATGCCTGCCATCTGCATGGAGATACTACCGAGCTTGCTTGATGCGTCTGACTTAACAGTCTGTATGTCACGGGCTTCACTACGGGCCGAAGCTACGTCGATGCCGCCCATCACAGTTGTGCCACCAAGGCCAGAAGAGATAGCTGATGCCTTACCACCAGCCTTGGCTTTCTTCACGCCTGCCTTGACATTAGCCACGCCTGATGTTTCATAAGATCCACCAGGCTTGTACATGTTCTTTGCTTCTTCAAAAATATTGACATATGCTGGTGTGTCGGTCGTCGTCATTATCTCACCTTGCCCGATTTCTTGATGTTAAAGTTTAGATGTTCCAGTGCCCAGCTCTGAGCTATAGTAGCGTTGCGGAGTTTAATAACTCCAGCTCTGCCACGTGCCCTTCGTTTCTCGACACTACCACGCGACACTCCAGGACCAGTTATGATCTTAGTAAGCTTCGCGTTCGTGTTATTAACAGCTGATTTGACTACCTGCTCCGAGGTTCGTTCCGCAAAGACCGTCATGGTAATAGCATCTGAATCTTCAGCTGTTGCTGACTCGTTACCACCTCCAGTGATAAGATCGACAGCACCAAGAGTACCATCATGCCGGGCATCTGTGGTAAGTGGTATGGCCCCGAAGGACACGTAGCTATCTATAGCCACATCAGCGGCACCGCCATCATCACTCTTTGCAGTGTGCGAAAACTCTCGCAAGTAACCATCAGCCCCACCTAAGACCATGGCGGTGTCAGCTGGATCAGTAGCACTAAAAAAAGCTGTGCAATAAATGGAAGCTGCTGTAGGGTACGCTTCTGGAAATAACCCTTTAGAAGTGAGGTCGTACCACCAGTTAGTATTAGCACCATTTTCCAGTGTCACTATATTGATAAGCACCCCATTACGCTCTCTGTCATAGCTGAGTGTCATTCGCTGCGTCGATCTATTGAAAGCCAGGTCCTTAATAAGATCTGGGTATGTGCCGATAGTCAGGTTCTCTTGCCCAGCAAAACCGGCTAAGAATCTGACGAGTCCTTTCGTTGTAACAGCGTATAGGTTATCCGCATCATCCCAGCACCAGGCACCAGGTCCAAGTAGGCCCGCGGTTAGATCCAACTCATTTATAGTGCCGCCCTGACACGGGTTCCCTGTGAGATACCAAAAAGATTCTACACAACCAAAGATTACGTACGCATCCTTGTACGGGAACACGTCAACAATTATATCACCAACCTCACCAGCGTCGGTATTATTACCGGCTACCGCTGACTGTGCATCATCTTCTCCATATGTCCAATCCCAGGGATTTAACTGGCGTGATAGATACCACTGGTGCGGGTACTGTTTGTTCAGGCTAACGCCCACCCGGCCTTGCGTAACGAATACCTTATCAATCTTAGCTGGAAGTGATCCGTACGTATCCGAGTCATTCGCGTAGGATGTCCAGGCATACCAGTGTGGTGCTGCCGTTTCAGCAGCTGATAAAACGAATGAGACAGCTTCGTCATCAGCATTTGTGCCAGTCACAGTTTCCCCAGCACTGAATGTTGCTTCCGTGATTCGTTTACCGTATATTGCACAAGCTCCAGTTGAAGCATCGATATAATCAACAATCAACTGTGCCCCGGATGTGCCACCAGCAAGTACAGTTTCACGCGACGGAATACCGTCTCCGCCAACCAGATCTGTGGTGTTTAATTTACTGTTTCCAAAGTCGGCTACAAATTTATTTGAACCGTTGGCTACAAATACTTTACTGGTGTGCTCAGCCAAAGATAGGGGTTGAGAGCAATCAATTCCATCTATAGAAGCTGACAACTTCGCCATGGTAGCAGATGATACGCCAGTCCATATGGTATCTTGACAAGCTGCCACCAATCTTTTGGTGTAGCGTGACTCTGAATCAGGACTTATCGGCGTTACAATGGCACCGGCGGAAGCGTCGTAGGGTTGATCACCCAGAGAATCAGTGGCTAGTTTAGTTAGATCAGCTGAGAATACTCGTACGTTTCCAACGTCACCATCCTCATCAGTTCCTGAGTTCGTGCAGAATACCATAACCACGTCAGCAGCTGCAATCACAATGCCAGTTATGTACTCGCCTATGTCGTATGAAAATAACACAGTCCCGTCTGTTGCTGACCGCTTTACAATCGAGGTTCCCTCATTTACATATACGGCAGTTGCATCTGAACTTTCAAGTATGTGCGTACCAATCTGGCTACTGGAGGTTCCTAACGCTTGATACCAGGTAGCTCCGTCGGCAGGAAACGTGGTCTTGTACAGCACGACTGCATGGGACAGATTCTTTTCTGTATAATAGCCATGTGTTCCGGCTGCTGCCAAGCACACTGTCTGGGCTGTGTAATTACTCCGTTGGTTTTTATAATACCCTATCAGTGTACCGTCAGTTACGGAGTTTCTTATGATGCATCCGTATGTTCCGCCGAGGCAACAGAATACAAATTCTGCGTTATCAGCGGACACGTATGCTTGTGTCTGGGCGTAGTACGGAAACTGCGAAGCTGGTAGTGTACAATTAAACTCAAGATCTCCATCGGAATCAAGTACTCTGGCATTGCCATTAGTTATGATGAGTAGTTGATCTGTTGTAGGATGCACAAGCATATGATTGCAATGGGTCGTCCCGTCAAAAGAATACGTTCCGCTGGTAGCCCAAGTGTCACGTAAGGCAAAGGAGGAATCAAAGGATGTGACATATTGGTTGCCGCTAAATACATAGTAATTCCCGGCTGTATCGCTGCACACAGCTGTGGAATCATTAAGTGCAGCGTAGGCATCCTTGGCAAGTATTGAAGTAAACTCAGCGTATACATCGGAATATGAACAAAGCCGTATGGAGTCTGAGTCTGAATTTATTCCAGCTGTTGCATAATAGTATAAACTCATTAGATGGCCTCCACGATAGTTACTGTACACATAGCCACCACGGGGCTAATGACACCTCCCGAGATATCTATGCTTGACCATTTATCCAAACCCGGCCTCTGCCCCCCTCGAAACCTGTCATCAAGGTTATCCAATGGCCTCACGTTCATCAAGTCTGGTGATGTATTCTGTGGTTGTGTGCTAGAGGCTGACCCTTTATGGTAGCCTGCATGCGGAAATAATAGTTCAGCCATAGAAGTAAAGTCCCCTGGTTGTTAGCCAGGGAACATACCTTTCATTTATGCAACCGTGATCAAATTAAAATCACTGGATGTTGCGGTGCCTTCATTCACGTATAGGGCAGAACCATCTGTCCCGTCCACGTGTCGAAAAGTACAGCCAATTGCGTAGCCTGCTGATCCGTCCGCAGGCATGGTTTTACCGTAACAATCGAGTATGCCATCAATTGATTTATAAATAACCTTGACAACTGTGGTGCCTGCTGGAGCTGGACGCATCTCGTTAAGATCTCGCCCAAGGAATTCTCTGTTATTGGCCATGTGAAGCCTCCTTATAATGTATCGTAAGTGATTACCCCACGAATCCTCCTGTGTGGGCGTTTGTCTAAAATATTACCGAGCTGTCGTGGAGCCGACAAAAGATCATGCTTCCATGCAGCTGGGAGGGCACGTGACATATAGTCTTGTGTCCAGTGGTTGTCCTGTAATTCGTCCTGGTCCTCCATCTCAGCACGTGCCAGGCATGCTGACAACACTGCGTCATCAAAGCCATGGCCTGCTGGGTGTTGGCTGTACTGCGGAAGAAGTAAGAAGGTTGAGCTGGCACTAGGGTCAGTACCACCGGCGGCACCAGATATATCGAGCCAATCGGCCACAGTGAATATCCCAGTGCTTTGTGCAAAATCCGTTACTGATGCGTAGCTGCCCTCGCCGGTACCTGACGTGATTTTTATGATCCAGTCATTGAAATAGTCATCAGGATATCGAGCACTTAGGCCGGTGGCTGTAAGCGTCGTGTCATCAGCCGCAGAGGCTGAGCCTGATACTGCTTGTAGTGCGTTGAAATAAACAATGTACGGGAACACAACTGTGTTAGCCGCACTTGGTTGTGGATCGAAGATGATCTCCCATTGTCTGGCTGTGCCAAGACCTGGGCCTGCTGGAGAGTACCGTTTTAGTGCGGCACGTGTTGGGTATCCAGTTGAGATAGTCGTCCTACGATACTCAGCGATATCGTCTGGGTGGCACCATTCGATCCGTGTTGAATGTCCGGTCTCTGCCTTGTACTTTATGTCACCCGCAATCTGGCCGTTGAATTCGGCTGGCAGCAAGTATCTAGCTGCATCACTGTCAATGTTAGTAACACCATCACCAGCTGGAACGAATAACACTGTATGATCACGCTTCATCCAGTTCCATTTACCCGAGGGCTGCGGTGTGGCGTGCATGAACATTTTTATTCCGTTGTTGATAATACGTAGGAACATATTCAGGTTAGGCTGCGAGGTGGTGACATATTCAAGACCATTAGCATCATATGAAGACATATCCATCTTTTCAGAGACACGCAACAACAGCTCTTCAGTTGTTAGTACTCCTGTAGGTTCTGCCATTTGTCACCTCAAAAAAAGACCACTACCCCAGCTGGGGTAGTAGCCATGGTTGTGTTAATTATGCAGGCTGAGCAACACGAATCCAGTCAAGGGAAATATCGCCATCATCAGCATGGCCACCCTTCATTGCAATCGTAGGAACTAGGACTGCAGCAGTGGGGAAATCAACAGCAGCAATATCTACTGCACTGACAGCCGTACCTGATGCCACACCATCTACATACATCTGGATAGTTGTGCCATTGAAGTACATGCCAATTGTGTTGTAAGTATCTACAGCAGGAACGTAGATGTCAGTGTCATGCTCGTTCTGAGCCTGGCCGTCTTCATCATACACGAAGTCAATAGAATTGCCATCGCCTTCCTTCATTTGATAGCCAATGCTACCAACATCAGCAAGAGCAGCACCATCAGCAATCAAGTCACCAGTTAGCCCGTAGGCAAGCATCAAACCACAGAACCAATTGATCTTAGTGTCAGTGATTGTGCTCTGTTTGATACGGGCCTCGAAGCCCCATTTATTGCCACCAGATACAGTGATAGGGACACTCCACTGACCCTCAGCTGCTTGGTTATCAGTAGTAGTGAACAGTGTAAGTTCACCAACCGCTTCGGTCCCACCGAATACCAATTCTGTCGGAGTCTTACCAGCGGCGGATGCGGCATAGGTCGCGTCAATAAACATATTATCGGGACGCTCATTCGCGTGTGTGAAGTCGGCCTCAAGCAGAGATCCAGCAAATGGGTCCTTACGCATACTATCAAGATCAAAGTTGTCCCAGATAGCAGCAGTAGGCAGTGCTGTGACAGCACGGCTACGGGCAGACTGGGTAGGCAGTGCATTGCCAACAGGACCATATACGAGAGCCTGAACTGTACCATTCGTTGTCGAACGGTCAACAGTCTGTACGGCCAAGCCAACGACTTTGCCTGCATCACTGTGCAACCAGGAACCAGAGGTGATATGCAATTCAGTTGTTCCCTGTGTGGTACTCAAGTCGGTGAACACCGGGATCTTCTGACCACGAGACTGGGGCACAACGAGTGTTAGCATGTAGGTTTCACCAGAGATTACTTTCTTACCAGCATGCTCTTCCTTCAGCCAACCGGCGAAGTGTACGAGGTTAGCAGCTGCGGGTTTCTCAACGAACATAGCTCGTTCACCATCTTCGGCGGTGGCGGTTCCCTTGTCCCAGTTGTAGCAGAACGGGTAGCCAGCCTTCAGAATCTCAGTTGCGGCTGCGGTGAACCGAACACGCTTCTCAGTCAGCTTCTCATTGTTATAACGAATAACGCTCATAAAATCCTCCTAGGGTTTGACCCCAATAGAGTGACCCAGGTAGACTAGGTCACTCATTAATTGAACTACTAATCTAATACTAATCCACTCGGATTTAGTATCTAGGATTATGCAGTGATAGGTTTGTGAATTACGAAGCCGCATTCACGACGATTCGTAACCAGGTTGTTATGACAACCATCAAGGAACACGGTGTAGGTCGTATGTTGACTACGATCATACATGGGCTCAGTCTCTTCCATCCAATAGTCAGACTGGACGAAGGGGATGAACTTCGCGTAATTGACACAGTAGATGGGATCTGTCTCGTCATTCGTGACGGGATCAGCTACACCATCGAGTTGCGGGATATACTGGACAGGGATACGGTTGATCATAACCAGGCCACTATCATCAACACGCAGGTTGCCGAGCACGTCTTTGCCAGTGTGGTTATCATCTTTGGCATCAGCCAGGTCCATCAGCTCGGCTACAGTGTTGTAACCGGCATAGATTCTCTTCTGAGCAGATCGACTCTTTGAGGGGTCGTCAACGAACAGAGGAGCACGGAACTTCGTACGCATGAATGCGATACGGAACTTCTTCAGCAAGTCGTTGTTGACTGCTGTATAGGTATCAGCATAGTTACGCCACTTGGCGTTGGTGCTTGCATCCAGGCCAGCACATAGAGTGCCAGTACTTCCGTCTTGATAGCGGATAGTCTGACCAACAAAGCCACCCGTGGTACTATCTGCATCAACCATGTTGATGTAATATGGTACACCGTAAGGATAGAGGTCATCGGCTGCATTCGTGGGAGTCATCCAAGCACGGTCTTCGACCAGCTCAGCCATAGCCCAGAGACCATCGATTCGACGGACAGACAAGAGCTTGATGAAGCCCTTAACAGAACTTTTCTGACGCAGGATTTCGAGCTTATCCCAACTGTAGTGAGTACCGAGTTGTACCCAAGGGACCTCGATTGTTTGCATCACATCTGCCACTGCGGGTTCGTCACTGTCATAGTGTCGACGATAGCGAGCATTGCCAGTATTGGACAGCATTACCTTACGGACGATCTTAGTTCCGCCGTCAATCTCGACTCGCTCTTTCTGGTAGATCCTACAGAATTCGTAGTCGGGATTATCCCAGCCCACTTCGAATTCTTGCTGAGGAAGATCCTCAATAGTGGTTGCGAGAAGATCAGCAAGATCTGCATTTTTTACTGCCATAATGTATCTCCATTATAAATTGCCGAGCACACTTTTCATTTTATTTTTCACTTTAGCTTCTAGTTCTGTTTGTGTACCCGGCTTTCCGTTTCCAGAACCTTTAACTATAGTGCGTTTTCCATCTGAGGGTTTGAGCTGCAAACCCTTACTTCGTTTCTTCGTTTTCGTAACAAGATCTTCACGCATGATCTTCTCACGATATTCATCAGTAATAACAAGATGTGCCTTAATCAGGGCTTGTTCGGTTGTCAAAGGACGCCCGTAGGCCTGTGCTCCGAGAAAGATATCTTCGCCTAACTCGCATACCTTCAACCGATTTGATCGCTGTGAGGCTGACAATGCTTGCCAATCTTCGCCCATCTTTCGTTCACCATAGATCGGTGAGAACTGATTCATGGTGTTGTTCTCGAAGAAGGCATTAATCATGG
>Ga0307928_10000202_pt1 | contig 41204 bp, 54 predicted proteins | sample AceLakmetagen232_FD_201815 | JGI IMG/M metagenome (GOLD analysis project Ga0307928, IMG submission 201815) | Saline water microbial communities from Ace Lake, Antarctica - #232 | ecosystem: Environmental > Aquatic > Non-marine Saline and Alkaline > Saline | place: Antarctica: Ace Lake...
TTCCTTCATGTCTTGCGCGTCATCCTTCCCCCTTGACACAAAGCAAACCCCTAGCGCGGCCGAAGGCCATGCTAGGGGAGTATGGGAATCGGGTCCCGAGGCGTGGGTTAAACCTCGGGACCCATCGGGCATGACGCGGCGAAACGCATCACCTACAGCTTACAGCATCCCACCCGTGCCGTCAAGCCCTCCCCTCTTTCGCTAACCCAGAATAGTTTACAACTCAGCCCGGCACATCGGCCGGGTCTTCGGTCTCTCCCGCTTGCACCTCCTCAGAGGTTTCCTGTAGGCCCTCCACCGACTCAACACCTGCCCTATAGCCCAGGGTCCACGCAGCGCCCATGAATGACAGGACGCCCTTCTTGCCATAGTCCTGGCCCGAGATCTCAGCCATCGCCTCTGCCATACTCCACTCTGCGAACAGGCTCACAAAGTCTGCGTGGTCCAGGAGGCCCTCTACAGATTGCAGGTATACCAGCGCCTCATTGAATGTCGGCAGCCGGTCCGTTATCGCCGCTGCTATCTCCGGCATCTTGACCTTCAGCTTCTCAGCTCTTCGCCGTTCCGCCCGCGTACCCATCATGCCCTCCTCCATTCGCTAATTTCACCCCCCGCAGGCCATCCGCATCCCGACCCCGATCCCCATCAACAGCCCGCCCACCCACATTCCCACCAACAGCCCCAGAAGGACCGGCCACGGTATCGCCCCCGAGCTGGCAGGTCCCGCCTCCAGCTTCTCCATTTGCCAACGCTCCAGCTCCTCCATCTCCGCATTGCCCATCACGCCCTCCTTCGTTATTGAATGAGACAGCCCAGGAGGATCAGAGCCCCCAGGACCAGCACCGCCAACAGAACCCACGCTCCAACCTCGAGAACCCACCACCGCCGTTTGGCCCTGCGTTGCCCCTCCCCCTTGCGAGGCACCCACCGCGGGTCCCAGCTATCGCCGTTGCTCCACCACCTCATAGCATCTTCAGTTTGACTATGAGCATAGCCGCACCAAACGCCAGGAGCAGAATCAAACCCATTCTCAGCATCTCACCGGTGAGCATAATCCCTCCCCCGTGCCGTTGTTCTTTCTAGACATGTGTTTTCAGACTCCAAACAGGTCTGCCCAGAAGCGACCCACTCGTGAGAGTCGCTTGTACTTCACGAGATCGAAGACCGGCTGGTGTATGGTCAGAACGAGCCCCTTGTGATCCCTGGGCGACTGGCACTCACACGATATGTAGCCTTCCAGCGACGAGCGCTCATAGTAGAGTGGCGCACCAGGCACATCCCGGAGGCGCCAGGACTCCATGTCGCCTCCGTCCTCTGGGTGCGGCTCTGGATCCAGGTAGCCCTTTCGTGGGCGCGTTGAATCGTCGATCCTGAGTAGCCAGGCGACAGCAGGCTTTTTCTCCGCATGTTCGCCCAGTCGAAACAGGAACTCCCGGTCACGCTCCTCAATGTCGCTGAAACGGCTCATCATGTCATCCCCCGTGCCGCGCCCATTGTGCCGGTCATTCGAATAACACCATCTGGCCCTCAGGCGCGCCATGCTTGCCATAGATCCACCAGTCCATAACCCCTTGGGCGTTCTGCCATGTCGTCGTCTTGCCCATCTCCTCACGCCTCTTGAGCATAAGATCGAATGTCCGCAGCCAAATTACATAGAATCGCGGCCAGCGGGCGGCGTCGCGTTCCATGCCTCGCTTGTTGCCCATCGGGCACATGACACAGCCCAGGCGCTTGAATCCCTCGTCGTACAACGAACAGTATGGCAGCTCGCGGTCTCGAATGAACTCCCACACGTCGTCGTCCGACCAGTCAATGATCGGGTTCACCAACGAGCGATGCGTCGAGTAGCATGGCTCGACAAGTTTCCGCGTGTTCTTGCGCCTGGGTGACTCTGCCCAGCGGATGCCCGTGAGAACCTTGCGCCCCTCGCCGCCCCGCTCCTTGAGAGCACGACAGCAATAGCGTATGAGTCGGGTCGGTGGGCCGCCATCATGCACCACGAGTTGGATCATCGTTTTCGGCGGTCTGTCCCAGGCCACGTCATTGTGGTGCTCTCGCATGAACCGCAACAGCTCCGGCGGGTCGACGGTCGTGACTGAGTAGTGCGCGTCGTACTTGACGCCCGCCTCGTCTGCCAGCGCCTTGAGCGTGATCGAGTCCTTGCCGCCGCTGAAGGCCAGATAGTAGCCCTCCTCCGGCTCGAATGAGCGCAACCGCTCGACAGCGATGGCTACGCGATCATAGATTCCGTCAAGGCGTGGCTCGATCAGCGCCATGCTGCCCCTTCCCCGCTCACTCTACCAACACCCGCACCCTTCCCGGAACCTCCATAACCGCGCCCACAGCTTTGGCAATCCGCCCGCTGAATCGTTGGTCGAGCATGGCCGCACATCGCCCATTCTTAGCCTTCACGCGGAGCGTCCCATGATCCCACGCTATAGGATAAGCCCCCTCTAGCCAGACTGGTTGGATCTCATCCCCAATATGCTCCAGCACCGCCGGCCAGGGGAACCCTTCCAGCTCCTTGGTCTTGAGATTGGTCCTGGGCTCGGGAGGTGGCTCGGGCTCGCGTTGCTCGTCTTGAATCCGTTCGCTGATAGCCCGCACATAGGCCCAGGACGTGGCCCCGGCAGCTCCGGCAGCCCTTAACGCATCGTAGGCCCCCTCATGCCCGAGGTCACCGATCAGTTCTTGTAGTTCTTGAGCGTTGATCGGCCCTTTGTTCGGGAATATAGATTCTGTTAGAGACCCCAATACTGGCAGCCAGTCCTCAGGACCCGCAGGGTCGGCCGGTTTACTCAGATCCGCAGCAGTAGCCAGCAATACCGGAATTCGGGCGGATCTGTCGGCCAGCACCAGCAGCGGCTCGCGGGCGGGCGACTGGATCTGCTGCTGCATCTGGTTCTCTTCTGCATCTGCATCTGCATCTGCATCTGCATCTGACCCGGACCTACTCCCGACTAACTCTGGACCTACTCCTGACCTACTCTGGACTAGCTCCTGACCTACTCTGGACTCACTCTCGACTAACTCTAGACCTGCTTTGGCCTCTGTCGGGACCTCCTCTTGCCCTGGCGGGGTTGGGTAGAGGCTTTCAGCCTCTTTGGAGGTGTCGCCCTGGTATTGGCTGAATGACGGGAGCCAGAAATACCGCCGGCCTTCCACTTCGTAGCGTTCGATCATTCCCCGACTATCGAACCACCCCAGCGCCTCCTGAACCTGCGCCAGGGTCACATCCTCCCGCAGTGGCATAGCCCGCGCCTTGACCCAGCCAGAATTGTCGAGCCCCCGGCCTTCGCAGTCCATTGCCAGGGGCAGCAGCAGCCACAAGACTCGTGTGAAATCGTCCGGCATCTCATTGATGTCTAGTGACTCGGTCGCCTTGACGTGTAGCTTGCGCCATCTGGGCATTAGGTTACCCCCAGTGCGCCCTGATTATCTGTCAACATGTCGCCCCTTTGCTTTGGTTCGCTTCGCTATGCTGCGCTCTGCTCTGCTCCGCTGGGCTAAGCTGCGCTTCGTCCATGCCCGCGCTCAGGACTCGAACCTGACGGACCATTCGCGGGCCTTTGCTTTGCTTCGCTCGGCTTAGCTTCGGCTGCGTACACCGTCTCAGGCCGCCACCCTCTCCAGTTTCGTGATGGCGTCCTGTAGCGGACCCTCTGTCACTTGCTCCACTTCAGCGATGTGCCTATACTGACGCAACCGCCGTTGACAACCAATCAACTCCTGGCGCTCGCGTTCTATGATCTGGGCCATCCACTCAGCCTCTCGTGCTGCCATGTCGATGGTCACGTATTGCGCCGTGGACTCCTCGCCCTCTTCCGGCTCGATGACTATGCGGTGAATGGCCTTGATAGGCTCCTCACCCTCAACGAACTGGACGCGGATATTGCGCATGTAGTAGAGCGCCTGCCCTCGCCGGTAGAGATTCGCCGCTTCTGCGTCGCCCCACTCGAAAAACCGATGTAGCGGCGACGTGTCCCTCTGTGCCTCTTTCAGCACGGCCTCCGGTGACAATTCCTGGTTCTCAGCCAAGGCCACAAAGCACTCACCCAACACCTGCGCATCGTTCCCCGTGAACCGAGCCCCCGGTGCTACAAAGTATGTCGTGCCCATGCGTCCTCCTTGATCGTGAATGTACCAAACGGGCCACTACACTCTGGCCGCCACGCGCCTACGCCCGGATAGCTGCCCGCTTTTTGCAGCAGATTCAAAACCTGCTCAGTGGTAGTAAACTCGGGGTCGAACTCGATGCTCAGCGTTATCTCCCATCCTCGAAACATGGGCCGATAGAATACCGTCCCAGTGCGGCCCTGTAGTTTCCCAAAGTCTCGCCGCATCGTCGGCTCACTTCCCCGAATCTCCAGCATCCCCTCCCCATCCCCTATGACCTGGAATGCTGCACGCGCATCCGTCATGGCCATGTCGGTACTCTTGGCTGCTCGCACCATAGCCTTCTTGAACGCTATGGCCGGGAACCCATGACCGCCCGAAGCGGTCTTGTGCAGATGTCCTAGCCATTCCGATTCCGGATCTCGTGGCTCTTTGCCCCCGACTTTTCGCCCTTGCTGCTTGGCCTCCATCTGATCCAAGTCTTTGTCCAAGATCTTGTTGACCAGTAAGGGCGTCTTGCCCTTCACGGTTATCGCGAATACGCCGCTCTTGGTTGCGTAGACCTTTGGGTTCTCATTTGCCTGTGCCACGTCATTCCTCCCCGCTACAATGAGAAAACCAGAGCGACAACTGAAAGGAGGTTGCTGCGAGGCTGCCCCCGTGTCGCTCTGGTTTGACTCCAAAAAAACTACCTCCGTCAGATCGGATAACAGCCTCGCACTCCCATCATAACACACAATCCAGATTCTGTAAAGGGTTTATTCATCCCGCTTCGCCTCAGATGTCAAGCACCGCGTCGATCTGGGCGACCAGGACATCTAGATGGACATACTCTCCGTCCTGGCCACGCTCGCCCATCACCCACATTCGCATCTTTCGCAGCAGGGCCAGCGCCGCGTCGCGCTCTGTCCGCAGTTCCCGAATGTCGCGATTGTGCAACTCGACCAAGTTGTCTGCCCAGCCTTCGTCTGAGTCCTCAGACAGCTCGCCGACCGTTGCGCCCGTGTCCACGTCAAGCATCAGCGGACCATTCTCCTCTAGCATCCACTCAGCCATCCCGTCACCCCTTCTCAGCTTCACCACCAATCCCAACACCAATCGTAGCGGTTCGTGAGTCGTTCGATGATCTTGAGCCAGCCAATAAGTAAAAGGACAATCACAATCACAGGAACCAGCAAAGTAATTGCTATACGGCCGATGGTGATAGCGCCTGGCAACAACGCCAGAACCACCCCCCAAGCGCCCAACCCCAGCATCCCCAGCACCAACCCTCCCCCGTATGCCAAACACATGAGCGGAGAGGATAGCCCTTGCTTGCGCTTGTCAAATGTACCCCATAACGGCCCGAGCCGTTTCTCGCCCTGCGCCACCATCCGGTTACTCCTTCTCAGCTCCGCCGCGAATGCGGCCGCCATCCCGAATTGTTGTGCGCAGCCGTCCGGCTCGCCAGCAGGTCCCGAGCGTCTGTCACCGATTCGATGCGATAGCAGTAGCCTGGCACCGCGTCAAAGATGCGCTGCTCGGCCGTGGTCAGCTTGGCCCCCCGCCGCTTGACCTCCCAGAACATAGGCTCCCCGTACATGAACACCCAGACGTCCAGGATCCCCGGATAGGTCGAGGTGACCACCCAGGAGACTGGCATCCCGTCCCGCCTGGCGTCCCGCAGGAACTCAACGATCGGCCCTTGATTGTCGTCAGCTTTTCCGGTCCCGTATCCGTGCGGCATGATCACCCCCGCCCCCACAGCATACCATAATCCTCAGTCGTCCGCAACCACCTCGGCGGGCTCCGCGATGAACTGCAGGTTCTCCAGGAGGTCGAACCCGTTAGGGCTTTCTCCTTCCCACGTCTGAGTGTGCCAGCCACAATTATAACGCCGCTTGTATACCCGAGACCCCAGCTTCATCCGTCGCACCAGTGCACCTACCTTGGCGTCGGTCAGCATAGCCGTGGCCCTGCCCTCCCAATAGCCCTCGCCGTTGCCCGCATACGAGATTTGCCTACGTTGTTCCTCGTTCTCCTCTCGCAGCCGCTCGTTCTCCTCTCGCAGCGTCGCCAGCTCGTCTTGCGGCGGGCTGCTATTCATGCCATCGACCATACCCGCTGCGAATTGCAAACTTTCTGCTAGGATCCGAAACCACTGCGCTCCTTGAGTGTGTCCCGTCTCATATGCCGGACTCTTCTCGCCCATCATGCCTCCGTTATTCCGCAACCCTATGTCGTCGGCCATCCATCCACCAGCCTCAGGTAGCGCGGCGGTGGGTCGAGCCACTTCACATGGAAATGCAGGAGATTGCGGACGTGGCTAATGTGATGAACCATCACGCAATACTGCGACGCTCGCTGAATCCCCGCATACTCTGCCGGGGTCAGTTGCGCCTCCTTGGTCTTGACCTTCCAAAACAGAGGCTGCCCGTTGGCGATCACAACGTAGTCCATGAACCCGAGCGACTCCGGCAGCCGGATATAGACCATGCTCTCGTCCTCGGCCGCGTACTCAGCCAGCACCCCCTCGATCTCCTCGAGGAGCTCGTCCCTTGTAGGCGCTGGCGTGTCGTCATATTCGTATATTGTCCACTTCCCGTCCTCGTCTTGCTTCCTAACCTTTGGCATTACTCCCCTTGTCCCGGCCGGACCGACATCACACAAAACAGCAACGTCCCGGACTCCTCATGCCAGCCCACCCGCATCTCCACCGCCTCTCTAGGGCCACCCCAACTAAACGGCTCCAGGTGGACCTGCCCGACGGTTTGCTCCCCCTCGCCCCTGGGGCCCCAGCGTATGAACATCGTCTTGCAGGCTTTGACCCTCTCCACCGCGTTGACCCGGTGGGGCTTGACGCCCCACCGGCCAGCCGCAAAGATTCCCAGCCGCACCAGCCAGGTCCCGCGCGCTTTAGAGCTCATGGGCTCCAGGTCCCCCCAGCTCGCACCTTGCGGAGCCGGTTGGCCCTCTGCCTCAGGGCGATTAGCCCGTGCGCAGCCTCGCCGGCCAGAATGGCCGTGGTGATCACCCGGAACGCTTCCTTGGCCCACTCATACCATGGGCCCGGCGGAATCTCGATTGCTCGCAGCACCAGCGCCAGGCCCCAGATCACTGCCGCGATACCTCCGGAGATGCCCCAGGCTGTGAATCGCTTCCAGTCTGGCATGATCTTTCGCAGCTTCTTGACTCGCTCCATGAGCAGGAAACACAGGACCCCCGAACCGGGCCCCTCTAGCGCCCACACTACAAACGCTGCAAATGTCATCGAATCCTCCTTAAAATCAATCCTAGTGGCACCTTTTGGGCCTCTTTTGTCAGCTTTCGCCCCCTTTCTCTGTCACCACATTGCAACCAAGGTTCGCGACTTAGGCCCATAGCCTGCACGATATGCATCATGCAGCGCGTCATAGCGATGGCTCAACCGTATGGTTTCTGTCTTTGCCATAACGGGAGCAGGGTCGCTAAACACGCCGGGGATATTGTCCGGCTCGATGAACACGTCTATGGTTGGCTCGGGCCAGTTCACGAACCAGACGGTTGTCTCCCATGGCAGACGGTGTGCGATTAGTAATCGCCATGCCAATTGATGTTGGTCCTCACTGGATAGAATCATGCTCCCTCCTCTCTCTTGCGCCAGCCGCCGCAGGTGTAATTGGCCGCCCTGGCTGGCAGCATCGGGAGCCGCGGGGGCCTGATACAGACTCCGTTACCAAGCCATGTCCTCTCTTGAAAATACTCGCACATCATGCATCGTCTCTTTTTGCCGGACGTCTGTCGGTATCGCTTCCGAGGTCCCAGCGGCCTACCCATCCTCGGGCACCTCGGGGAGGTTCCTTGCTACGAATGCCTGGCCGTGGCTGACCAGGCGCCCAGGCCCTCCGAGGACCTCCGCGACTTTGACGTACCTATCGTAACTCAGGATTAGAGCCCCTGGGCATCGGAGGTGGGCCCACTTCGTCGCGTCCTCCTCGTCATAATCCCAGCGGGACCTGACCCGAACGGTCACCCCTGGAGCAGGTTTCTTGTCGCCGTCGATCGCAAAGGCTGTCACTGCCCACTGCGTTAGCGCCGAATAGGCTGCGGTCTCTGCGTCTCTGGCCTTCTCGTACTGGTCAGCCAGGGCCCTATACGCCAGCCCCTCCGGCGTGGCCTTCTGTGCCTCAAACGCTAGCACCTCGGCCTCCTTCACTTCCTTGGCCCTCTCCCGCGCCGCCGCCAACTCTCGAACCAACTGCTTGCCTTCGTCCCTCATCATGCCCTCCGCATTCCCCAGCGCACAAAACCCGCTAGAATCCCGAACAGGACCCCTCCCACATAGGCCCCAAGGATCGCCAGTCGAATGGCTGTGTCAGTCATCGTCGTCCGGGTTCTCCTCGGACTTGACCTCAGGCGACACCTTTAGTTCCAGGGATGGCGTCCCTATGGAAACCGTACACCCCAGGGCCCGCAGCTCTTTAGCCATCTCGTCCAGACTGCTCAGAACCTCCCCTAGGGTTTTCCCCTGCTTCACGCGCCTACTTGTAGAAATCACCGATTCTCCCCCTTCTCTGTTCGTCCGCCGGCCGTGCGTCTTTGCGGATGCGCTCCTGGAGGTGGGCCGTGATCCGGCCCACCTCGGGCCCTGTTGCCAGGGCCCCGAACATCTCCTGAACTGCGAACCGAATCTGGTCGTAGCTCATGCTCCGCAGGCTCTCACCGTACCGCGCCCAGACATCCCGCGCCCATGCCCCGTAGCTGTCGACCTGATCCGAATCCAGCCGTTTGACCATCAGAACCCCATCTGGCCTGTGGGGATGCCCGCTACTTCCGGCTGCGCCTCTGAGAGCTCGTTCAGGATGAACTGGACCTCGGCCTTGGCACCCTCGCCACCCTCGCCATTAGAACCCAGCAACCACTGCTCCAGCGCCCAAATCATGGCCGCGCTCAGCTCGCTCGCGCTGGTCACACCGCACAGGTATTCCATGATCCCGTGGCGCATTTTGCTGATCTGCGCCGCGGTCCCCTTAGGTAGAGTCCCCCGGAGGAGGATTGTCAGATTCCGCTGGGCCGCCTGCAGAGCTTTACCGCTGGTCTTGGGCCCGTCATAGCCATCGACCAGCTCGGTGATGCGCGCCTTGACCGCGGCCGCCGGATACGGCCTGCCGCCGTTGGTGGGCTCGCCCTCCTGCCCCTCGCCCTCCTGATCCCCTGCCCCAGGCTCGGAGCCTGTGACGTCCCGCGCCGTAGAATTGATCACCTCCTCCGGGTCGTCCTCAGTGACTTCGTCGCCCAGCTCATCAGTTGTCCGGAACCCCTGCAGGACCTCGGCCGCGTATAGCCGGATACCTACTGACAGGCACCGATAACTGAGCATGACTGCGGGCATCGTCCTCCATGCCGGTTTCTCTTTGCGGTTCCCCGCTGTTCCCGTCGTTGTCCAGCCGGCCGCGTCGCACTCCTCGCGCGTCACCGTTAGCTCCTGGGTTACGCCCCCCTTCGGCTTGAATAGAATTGTGCACACCTTCGCGGTTCTGGTCTGTACCGTGTAGCTGTGGCCGTAGGACCTGTAGAGCGCCCCCATCAGCTTGGCCGTCATTCCGACTTGGCCATGGACCACGTACAACTCCCTCAGGCTTTGCATGGCCCCCAGGCCTAGCTCGCGCCCGGCCACCATGATGATTACCGCCTTCTGCGGCGTGTCCAATGATACCGGGAGCAGCCCTTGATCGAACACTATCTCCGCCAGATCCCGCATCTCTGCCAGGCTGAACACTGCCGGAACGTCCCGCCGTACCGTCACCTGATTACCCATTCCCGAGCAGCTCCTTTCCAGTTGCCTCAGTCTCTTCCAACACCCGCTCCATGTGAAACATCGCGGCCGGGGTGAATCCCAGCGCCTCGATGATTCTCAGTCGCATCTCCTCACTGACTTCGATTCTCCCGCTCTCCCACTGCGAAATCAAAGATGCCGAGACTCCCAGCATTGCCGCCAGCTCTTTGTTTGATACCTCCCGGATCTTACGCATTGCTCGCTGCTTCGCAATCCATACCTTGTCAATTATGATCATCCTCCTGCCCCTCCCTTGTTTGCTGGCTCACTCTTAATATATCATACGGGTATACCCCTGTCAAGGGTTAAGCGAATCTGGCCCGCTCAATCGCTGACAGGTCGCTCCGCCTGACCACCCCTGCCCGCATCTCAGCCCTGCACCAGTCGCAGATCCCGAGCTCCCGAACGATCAAGAACCCGCACCGTGGGCATCGCATCATCTCGGGAGGTATTACGATCGTGCTGCGTCTAGCAACCTGGCGCTCTGGTGTCCAACTGCTCCAGTGGTAGATCGTTGACCTCGCCATCCCCAGCAGCGAGCCCAACCGCCGATCTGAAACCAGACTCTTGAGGTAGACTATCTCCTCGTGCAAAGCCTGTCGCTGTTCCTGCGTGTAGTTCTTGCGCCGCCGTGTCCGCGGTGTCTTAGCCATCGGGAGCCTCACTTACCCGCGTCGCCCTAGTCGCCGCGCTCAATGGGCTCACATTCGTCTCGTACCATTTCTCATAGGGGCGATCTGGCAACCCCCGTCCCTGTGTCTGTGGCATCTGCTCCAGCCATTCCCCCACCTGCGTGAGCCACTGGCTGAAACTCATCTGTCTGTAGATCATTCCGCCCCCCTTGAGGCGGGGCACACTTCCCGCCCTGGCTGTGTGTCTTATCGCAGAAAATCATCGAATGAGTTGACGAGCCCGCCTAGAGCGGCCGGGAAGTGTGCCCCGCCAGAGGCCGCGCGAGGGGCTGGGTTGGCGTCGAATCGGCTATCAAAGCAGCAGCGTCCATTCTCTGAGACGAACATGCCGAGATCATTGCAGCAAACGTGTGCCCAACTCGACTCACTCTGGATTATATCGAGAGTGACGATCTCGATTTCTTCGCCTTCTAGAATCGCCCTGATCTTGGACTCGTTCATCTCTGCCCTCCCTGTCCCCTCATCCCTTACTATACTATCATTATACCATACGGTTATAATATTGTCAAGGGGTTGGGGGAGTCTATCCGTAAATACCCAGAACGCAAAGAGCCCGCCCCGGTGGGCAGGCTCTGCGGACTTGGTGATTTCGCGCTATGGTGCGGGTTGGCTGTCTAGCAGCCGCTCGATCCTCTCCAGCGTCGTGACGATGTGTACCGAAGTGGCCACCAGCCCAGCCATGTCGGCCTTCAGGTCTGTAACGCATTCGCGTAACACAATTAGCTCCGCGTCCTGTCGAGCGTTGATTGATTCCTGCGCCTGGACCCGAGCCTGCAACCCCCCGACCATGACGAAATAGGTGATCAGGACAATCAGCACGGGGACCACCACGGACAGAATCACTCTGGCCTGTGCCCAGGTCAGCACCCCATTTGTAGCCTTTCGGCTCGTCATCTGTTGCTCCTCCCCAGCGGGCTCAGCTCGGCCATTCGCCAGGGCTGCCCCTCCGGGTACGCTAGGACGGTCCCCCCACCGTCGAACACTTGGTAGTACAGGCTGACTATCGTCGTAGAATAGGTGACGGTCAGCGAAAACGGCGCGGTCACTGGGAGCCCTAGCCCCTCCTCTCTGGCATAGTCCCAGAACGGTCCCTCGATCTCGTCTAGCACATCCCCGACGAGCGAGCACTGGATGTCAAAGGCAACCGCGTCAGACACCCACCCTTCGGGCAGCCATTCGGTGACCGTCGGCGTCGGTGTAGCGGTGGGCATCGGCGTGGCGCTGCTCCACGGTGTAGGTTCTGCCCTGGTCACGTCGAGGTCCAGCCAGCAGTCAGCAATGGCCCAGTTGTCCCAGGGCACACAGAACGGATACGGGAGCGGCACCGCTATTCGCGATGGTGGCAGATACTCTAGCACGTAGCACCCCTCGCCCAGGCACAGCCGCAGATCGTAGGTGCTGGTAATGTTCTGGGTCTGGATCTCTACGATTCCGGTCCGGGCTCGCGGCTGATCTCCCTGCTCCGTAGAGTAGACCACCACCGACCCCCCGTACACCTCGGCCCCGTAATCGTCCCAGACCCGGCCGTGTATCCACACGGGAGCACATGGCCCCGCCGGTGTCGAGGTCGGCGCGGGGTTCTCATCATAGGCAACCCCCGCCTTGGTCTGGCACCCCTCAGGGCTGATCAGCGCCAGAAGCAGGAGCAGCACAACCCAGCTTGCCAGGTATCGCAGCCCCTTCCATGCTTTCATGTCAGGTTGCTCACGTTGACCCCGGGACCACCTCGAACGGCGCCCCTATCACAGGACGCGGAGCGATGATCTCCATCCCCTCACGGCACATACTCCGCGCCAGTGCTCCCGGCTCCAGCTCCCGGATGGTGGCAAGTGAGCCCTCGACCACAGAATTCAGCTCGTGAGGATTGCTCCACCCCGCCCCGGCTTCGTTCTCCTCGATCCGCACTGTCACACTCACCCGATAGCGCGTGTTGCCCATCACGCATCCTCCTCATGCCCAAACGCGGCCAGCAGCTCCCGGTATATCGGCAGAATGGACCGCGTCCAAGGCACGGTCGCGGGCGGGCTTTGGATAACCCGTGCGAGCTGGTCCGCGTCTGCCTGGCTGACCTCCCGCTCTAGTGTCAGATCGGCTCGGAACAGGGTCCGACCCTGCCCCGCGGTAGTCGTCTCCTCACGATAGTCCAACTCTGCCTTCTCGTCATCGGTCAGGTCGAAGAGGGACCCCAGCCGGTCAATCAGCTTGATCGTCCCTCTGGTCTCGCATGGATAGAAATTCAGCAGTTGGATCATGCGAATGTGCGCGGCCGAGCTGAGCGTAATCTCCATTGTCTTCCCTCGCTTGCGTTAGGTGGGCCCACCGACGGCCCCGGTCGCTGCTACTCCGTAAGTTCCAGCTCCTGAGAATATCTTGTGGACGTGCGCATTACGGGAGCGGATCAGTGTCTCCGCAGTGGCGTTGATATCATTTGCGGCGTTCACGGCAGTAGCAAATGTGCGGAAATAGATGTTACCGCCCGCCCCCTTGACTGTTCCAATCCAGCTACTGCCAGCCGCCGTGACGTGGTCACTCGTGTTCCCGGACCCTGAGTGGTGGTGATTGGCGATGTCGACCCCATCCACGGTACCCCAGCAGGTAATGTTACATTCGAACGTCGCGACGGTCGTAATGTATACGTGGGTGCCAACAAACGCGGAACTCCACGCGACATCGGTGGCCGTACATGCCAGCATTTTATACTGTGCCCCGATTACCAGCTCGGCCCACTTGGGCGTTGCGTTCCCGTAAATGATACTCCCCCGTGTCACTGCGGATGCCAGGGTGTCTGTATGCGTGGCGCTCAGGATGTCGTGAGCCCCGCCCGCCCCTGGCGCAACCCAGGCCGCGTCGGTCCCGTCGGAGGTCAATACGAACGTGTTAGCCCCGATGACCAGCTCGGACCACTTCGGCGTGGCGTTCCCGACAATAATACTGCCCTGGCTCACTCCCGCCGCCAGGGTGTCGCCGTGCTGGGCGCTCAGAATGTCGTGAGCCGCTGGCGCAGCAGGAGCGGCCCAGGCCGCGTCGGTCCCGTCCGACGTTAGAATGTGCCCTGCAACCGCCGAAATCACGAGCTCGCTCCATTTCGGCGTGGCGTTCCCTACAATGAGGCTGCCCCGCGATACTGCGGCTGCTAGAGTGTCACCGTGCTGAGCACTGAGCACATCGTGAGCCACTGGCGCACCTGGCGCGACCCAGCCCGCGGTGGTACCGTCTGAGGTCAGGAGCTCCCCGGCCCCACCAATGACCAGCTCTCCCCACTCCGGAGTCTTATCCCCGAGGATCAGACTGCCCTCGCTGACCCCCGCCGGATTGCTGTCGTCGTGCATACTCGAGAGAATGTGGTGTTTGGTCCCCTCGGGAGTAGAGCCCCCGCCACCACCGCCACTCTCGGACCTGGCGGACGTGTTCCTGTTGACCGCCTCGATCAGCGCGTCCAGGATTCGGTTCCCCGTATGCTCCTTGACTGGTGGCCATCCGGTCTCTAGCGTCAGCGTTCGGTCATCTGCGGTCCAAGTGTAGGTGTATCCCCGCAGATGGGTCTCCCCGGTGTACTCCAGGAACTCCGCTGTGACTTTGTCGCCCAGGAAATAGTCGCGGTCCAGGCACATCCCTGGCGTCTGGATGGGCTCGAACCTCAGCTCATACCGCGGACGCATCTCGTCCAGTCTGGTGTCCCCGAGGGTTTCCAGCCCCGTCAGCTCCTCCTCGCTCCTGGCGTCAACGAAATCCTCACAGCGGTTTAGCGGGCTCTCAGCTATGGCCGCCGGGTCGGTGCGCCAGGACCACATTCGGGCATTATCCTCTCCCTCGCCACCGACCAGGACCGCGTTAATCTCATTCTGGTGCATATCCTCTAGCAGCGGCATCCTCACGTTGGCCCGATCGGTAGAGAATACCACCGTTGCGGTCCGGTCCGCGCCCATCTGCCCATCGTACCAACGGAACTCGAACGTGGCCGCCCCGGTCATCACCACGTCGAAATCTCCGGCCATCGCCAACGCGATGTCCTGGACTACTGTCAGGAGATTCTTGTAGGCGACTGACCAGGTCTGGGCAGGTCCCGTCGCTGCGTCAGCTTGGACGGTCAGCCCAGGAATTGCTCGCGCCCCTGCTCCTGGGCCGGCTTGCTCCTCCACCAGCTCCTTCGCGATTGTCTCCGCAACCCCGGTCTTTTCGGCTGCTACGGAGCCCACAAAGGCCGCGATCCTGCGACGGCCCAGGAGGTCGATCAGCCCCCTCCCCATCAGCTCGAACGAATACTCCCCATCCACTGACAGATAGTCAGACCAGGACCGGATCAGGAATACGCCGTCAACGTGCCAATCGATGTCCATCTCCGGCCAACACCACGAGAATTCAGCGATACCGTCGAGGATGGCCAGCACCGCCACCCGAGCCCGGAACGCGGTCATGCCCTCGTCGGCACGCTTCACGATTCCCAGGGTGAATGTGCCCAGCGTCCCGATCCGCCGGGTGTAGCTGAATCTGGTGTAGCCATCCTCGCCGCCGGTCAGGATTGCCGCGGGAGCTCCGGTTGTGTCGAGGATCCGCACCATGAAATCCTGTGGCATTAGACGCCTCTCCAGCGCACTTGGTAGCGGATGGTGGTATAGCTATTCCCGTTGCACCCCGAGCCCGACGCCCTCAGTCTGTTGAGCCCTCCGGGAGCCTCTGGCGAAACGTCCACCGCAAAGGTCGCCAGGTCTGTCGGGTTTGCTAGATACTCGAGAACACTCACCCCGTCACCGTCGCGAGCGGTCTTATTCCCATAGCGGAGGTCCACTTCCCAGTATTCTCCAGCCGGCACACTGGCCCCCGGTAGGAACGCCAGCTCATCCCCGGTCGTGAGGTTCTGGCAGGCGGGTCCCGTCATCGGCCCGTAAAAGCAGAGGATCGGGACGGCCGCCCAGGTTCCTGGGTAGTAGACTTCGTGAGTCTCGGCAAGGTCCGCGCCCGCAGGCGGACCGTATCGCTCCTCTGCCCATTCTGCCGTATAGGGGAACACGGAGCTACACGTTAGCTGGACCGTGTCCTCTTGGATGTAATACAGTCCGTTCGCTCGCCTCATCCCGCTCAGCCCGTCGCTGAACAGGACATCCAACCGTCGCACATCCCCACTGGCCCGGCGAGAGTCTAGGTAGAATGTGGTCGACGGGTTCATTATGTCATAGAGCTCATCGCGCAGGGCCTCCAGCTCTGGTTCCGAGGTCGCCTGGAAGCGGAGGTTCATGGTGATTACCCGCCCCTGCCATAGCGCCGCGGTCAGGGTTTCACCGTGCTGCTGGGGGCCCGACTTGGTGATTCTCCGCAGCCGCGAGAGCCCCAGACCATCGTATCGGCGTACCCAGAGAGGCCCCAGGCATTCGATCTCGGCTCCCTCGTCGTTAGAGAATACAAAGGTCATCTGGTCTTGAGAGGTTGGCATCCTATAACCCCATGCTCATCATTACGAGCGCACTCTGCAATGAGTCTATCTCGGACGCGCCCACGTTGCCCTCGATGGTGACGTTGAACGTGTTCCCTCCGGAGCTGCGAGACGTAGGTTCTCCTTCGGAATCCCGCCCCCCTGGAGGAGGAGGCACCGACGGCCCCCCAGAAGGCTCCGCGGCGCCGCCCCCACCCTGCAGCGCCTCATCCAATCCACGGACGAACGCATCCCCAATCCGCCAGCCCGCGTCGTAGGCCGCCCCGATCGGTGGCATGTTAATCAGTGCCGTCTCCATCTGGTCTAACGCGGACCGCAGAGCCGCCACTCCGGAAGCCATCCCAGCAGTCACGGCCGCACCGAACGTCCGCAGAGCCCCTAGAACCAGCGACACATCAGCGCCAGGCTCCGCCATAGTCATTATGAGGTTGATCCCACCAATAATCGCGGTCCGGATCTCCTCTGAGACTTCTAGGAAATCCCCCGCGTTGCTCAGGCCGGCCGTTTGCATCGCCCTGGTGACGGTTCCCAGACCAGTGATTACGTCGGCCATCTGGCCACCGAAATTAGCCATGGCTGCCGGTATATCCTCATCCTCCAGTTTGATCATCTCCCCCAGGGCCTCGGCGGAGGTCTTGAGCGCCTTAGTTATGATTTCCACCGACTTAGCAAACGCCACGGTGTCAGTCAGTCCACCCTCATACTCCCCGGCCAGCTCCTCGATTACGTCGATCACAATGATTAGTTGGCCCTTGAGCACTGCCATTTGACCGGGGAGGTTCGCCACGGCGACATAGTCAGCCAGCTCGGTCATGGCGTCCACCGCGGGTTTGATCATTCCCACCGCGTCTGAGATTGACTTTAGGATAATCTGCCCCGCCTCCGGGATATAGAGACTGGTGTCCTCAGATATTGTCTTGAGCTCAGTAATGACCGAGGTCAGCGCCTCGCCGAACAGAATCATCCGTTGCGGGATTGCATCTAGATTCGGGAGGTCGAGCAGGCCCAGAATCAGCTCTATGCCCCCGCCGGCCGCGTCGAGAATACTCCCAGCGGCCGTATAGAAATTAGCCGCGGCAGGTATCCCCTCATCTACAAAGAAATCGGCGACATCGTCCAGCTCCCCGATCACATCCTCTAGAGCCTCTGCGAGGTCTTGAGAATTGGCCGTCAGATCCCCGACCTCTTCCCATTCGACCAGATCCTTGATCAGGTCAATCCCCCCGCCAGCCGCATCGAAGATGGTTCCAGCCGCCGTGAAGATTAGCGCCGCGGTTTGGGTCCCTTCCACATCAAACCCTCTCGCAATCAGCTCTAGTTGCCCCAGGACAGTCTTCATCGCGTCACCAAGATCGATTGCTTGGGTGACGATGTCCCCCACCGGCTCATACTCGACCAGCGCCTTGACGATGTCGATCCCTGAGGAGACTGAGCCAAAGATCGTTCCGGCCGCTGTAAAGAACTTCGCCGCGTTTTGCATCCCCTCCAGCTCAAAGAAAGTAGACAGGCCCCCCAAGTATTTTATGACTTCCCACAGCCGATCAGCAAGGTTCATCGCTTGGGTGTCGATATTCTCGGCCGGCTCATACTCGACCAGCGCCTTGACAACGTCGATCCCCGAGGATACCTGACCCCAAATCTTTCCGGCTGCTTCGTAGAACGCGGCCGCGTTCTGGACGCCTTCCAGCTCGAACTCTTTCGCCAGGTCGAGCAGTACCGGCATCACTTCCAGGAGCCGCGCGTGCATGTTCTTCACCTGGGCTTGGAGGTTCCCCAGCGGTTCATAGGTCGCCATTGTCGCCAGCATGTCGATAGCAGGCTCGACGAGCCCCGTAATCTTTTTGATAGAATCAGACCACAGCGCCGCGTCTTTGATTCCATCGTAGGTAAACCGCTCCTGCAGAGTACCAATCACGTCCACGACGGCCGTCATCACCCGATACACGTCGTCAGCCCAGACCTCCATATCGGGGAGGTCCAGCTCCTTGATGTCAGAGAAATCCCTCACCACTGCGTCGAACATGACTGACAGCCGCTTGGCTGTATTCTGTAGTTTCTTGATCACATCGTACGAGAATAGATTCTGGATGTGCTGTATCACGTCGACGGCTTGGATGGCCAATTGCTCGAATTGCTCAAAGTAGTCGCCCAGCTCGGGCATCCCGCCCATGCTGTTAATCGATTGCGCCAGGGTGAGCATATCGGAGAATACGGCGATGACCTCCTGCACGGCCTCGCCTACCGCCTCGATCACCTTGGCCTCGCCGTGGTCGATACCGGCCGCCCAGCCAGTCATCATTTGTAGACCCATTTCCGCGAATATCGTAGAGGGAGACCGTATACCTAGCGCAGACTTGGCCGCGTTAATAGCTGAGTTGACGACGTTTTTAACCGCGTTTTTGAGGATGTCAGGCACGGACTTAATTCCATCGGCGATCCCAGCGACCAGATCCTTGCCAACCTGTTTTATTTCTTCTAGCTGTCGATTAAACTCCTCCACGATCTCACCTGTAAAGGCGTCCCACCAATCAGCGATGCCTTGCTGCCAATTCTCTTTGCCGGTGAGCCCCCGCATGAGACCATCGAGAATTTGCATACCAAACACTTTGAAGGCGCTTGTTTGCTCCTCCTCCTTATCCTTCCCTATCGCGAAATCGAAGATACCCTTGATGGCTGCCCAGAGCAGCCCCCCGATAGTGGCAGCCAGGCCCACGATGATAGCGATTGCGCCCTTAATGATCTTACCCAAGACTTCGCCGAACTTGACCCCCCATTCATCGGCTATTGCCTTGTCCTCTAGCTTTTCCAACCACTTGAGCATTTTCGTCACAAACTCAGGCCCCTTGGTATAGAGGGATTTGATCCCCCCTATGACCACATCAGTCAGGACAGGCCCAAGCTTGGTAATCCAGCCACCGACCGCCGTGCTGAGGGAATCCCAGGCCGAACCGATAGCCTCCACCATTTTCTCGCCCCATGGTTCCGCGTTCTCGCGTACCGTATCGAACACAGAACCAGTGACCTCCTTCACTGTCTCGGTCCAGGTTTCCACATTGTCCTGCAGATAATCGAATGCCCCGAGCGCCGCGTCCTTTACCTTCCCGCCCCACTCTACAGCCTTTTCCTTCAGTGTGTCCCATGCCTCACCTACGAACTCCCAGATCTTCTCGCCCCAGATGGGTACGTTTTCACTCAGATAGTCCCAGATATTGAGAGCCGCGTCCTTTACCTTCCCGCCCCACTCCTCCGCCTTCTCAGTGAGGGTATCCCATGCCTCGCCGACGAACTCCCAGATCTTCTCACCCCACTCAGGCACGTTCTCGCTCAGATAGTCCCAGATGTTGAGCGCCGTGTCGCGGACCACCTCGCCCCATTCTCCGGCCTTCTCCGTTAATGTCGCCCACGCCTCGGACACGAACTCCCAGATCTTCTCGCCCCAGATGGGTACGTTTTCGCTCAGATAGTCAAAGGCTGTGACGGCCGCATCTCGCAGCTTGCCAGCCCATTCGACAGCCTTCCCAGATACAAAGTCCCATGCGGATCCAATGGCCGTGGTCAGCACCTCCTTCAGCGGCGCAACCACCTCGCTCAGATCACCCACCGCCTCGAATGCTGCCTGGATTGCGGCACTCAGCCCGCCCTCTTGAAAGGCTGCGGTAATATCGCCCCAAGCCTCCTTGGCCCAGTCGACAATGGGGAGGAGGTAATCACCCAGGACATAGCCCAGCTCCTGCAGGCGTTCCATAGTGGACGTGATCCCGCCCTGGCTGGCCACGAAGGCAGCCCCCAGAGCCACGATCCCCGCAACAATGAGACCAATCGGTGAAATAAGCACCCCGATAGCAGTGGCCATGAATCCGAGCACCATCAGCACAGGCCCGGCGGCAGCCAACACCACCCCGAAGGCAATGCCGATGGCCAGTGTGGAGGTGTCCAGGGTCATCAGCCAGTCAATGGCGATCCCTACCTTGTCGATCAGTGGTATGAGAAACTCATCAATAAGCGGCTGCCCGGCCTTGATCATAAACGTCTCAAAGGCGCCCTGGAGCTGTTCCATCGCCGCGTTGAATCCCTTGGTCCGGGCAGCGCCGACCTCCTCCGCTGAGGCGGCATTCTCGATGGCCCCTGTCATGCGGTCCCAACCTATCGTGCCCTCCTCCAGCAGGGTGTTCATGGCCGTCTGCCCGTAGGTCCCTGCCAGGGCGATCACGTACTGGTTGCGCATCTCCTCGGTGAGCCCGTGCATAGAATCTTCGCCCACCTCCAAGGCAATGCCAAATTCATCTATGATGCGCGGCATCCCTTTGAATCGCCCCTCGGAATCGTACAGGCTCACATTCAGTTCCGCCATGGCTTCCTTGACGGCCTTGGTGGGTCGCTGGAGATTGGTGAGCATCGAACGTAGCCCCGTCCCAGCTTCTGAGCCCACAATACCTCGTTCTGAGAGAATAGCTACAGCTGTGGACAACTCCGTAATCGGGATCCCCATAGCTGCAGCCACAGGGCCGATAATCCTCAGCGTATCGGTGAGATCAGAGACCTCCAACACGGCCGCGTCCGCGGTCTTGACAAAGACATCTGCGAAACTTGTCCCGATAGCCGTGTCCTCTGAAAACGTTTTCATCCCGATAGCGACAGCTTCCGATGCCTGGGCCAAATCGAGGTCACTTGCCGCAGCTAGGTCGACAGCTTGGCGGAAGACACCCGTGAGGTCGGTTCCCTCTGCGATGTATTGATTCAGGCCGTCATCCCCCCCGAATATGTCCGCCGTCGTCAACCCCGCCTTGTAAAACGTGGTCAGCGCGTCCGCAGCCTGGGCCGCATCAATACCGATCAGTTGAGTATCGGCTCCTATGCCTATGGCAGCCTCTCGCAGCGAATCCTCCATGGCCCCGCCAGCGTCCCCGACGGCCACGCCCAGGATGTTCATCTGTTCCTCGAAATCGCCAGCAATCGTCACCGCGACCTTGCCGATCTTGAGCAGCGGCCCGGTGAGCGTCGACGTCATCTTGAAACCTACGTCCATCATATCGCGGCCTACGTCGCGGAACTTCTGGCCGATGCTGGCCATGACCTTGGAGGCTTCGTCTTTGCCTTTTACAACTACGGTGACTTCTTTTTCTGGCATCTTTACTGCTTATTGTGTTGCGCCAACACGTCCCGGATGATCAGGGCCCGCCTCAGGTCCACCCATGACTCGCGCCGGGCTTCACTGGGAGTGATCCCCCAGAGCTGCGTCGCCTGATAGATCAGCACGTCCGGCGGTGGCGTGGCCTCCTCCGAGCCGAACTCTAGCCAGACGTGCAGGCGCGACCTCAGTTTCCCTCCGTCAGCACTTTCATCTCATCACCCAGCGCGGAGGCGACAGCCGACATCTCTCTTACTTTGAGCTTCGGGACGTCAAGCCTCGAAGTGAGGCGGGCCAGCAGATCGATCAGGTCCCAAGGCGACTTGGGCTCTTGCAGGGTGGCCCACTCCTCCAGCGTCAGATCCCGTAGCGCGTCCGTGTCAACCGTGAACGCCAGGGTAGACTCCTCGGTGGTCTCCTCGGCCACGTCTTGCTTCTTCTCAGGCACGATCATCTCCTTTACTTGGGGCCCCCAGGCTCCCCCAGGGGCCCCTGTTGCATTCGTCAATACTAGGTCGTGGCCTGGTCACCTCGCGCCAGCTCGACACCGAACCACGTTGCTTCGTTCGACACGATGTCGGCCGTGGTGGCATCTGTGGCTGGCGTGACTGGCGTGGTCCAGTACCCCGCCCCCGTAAACTCCCAGCCGTCAGCCTGGGAGCCCCGCGGCCGGTAGCGCAGATAGCAAAGATCCTGATTCTCAAAGTAGCCGTCGATCAGGTCCGCCATCTCAGCGTCGACCTCAGTATACGGATACCGAATCACGTAGGTCACCGGGTTTTTCTTGCCAATGCCGATGATCGGAATGTGGGCCCCAAAGACGTGGGAGCTCCCGGTCATGCTCTCCCCACCGCCTGGCGTCACCGCGGTAACACTTCCACTCACATCAGCCGACCAGTCAATCCCATCTGCGCTCAAAGCGAGCGTGACGTGCTTGCTGGTGATATGGCCTACTGTCTGCGGACTCATAGTATAGCCTCCTTTGTTATCCTCTAGCTGTCACTTCCGCGATCACCGCATGATACGCGATCCCTGCCTCCTCGATGATGGCGCAACGGACCTTGAGAAACAGCTTGGACAGAGCCGCCCCCGTATCCGCAGCCAGCGTCTGGAGCACCGCGTCAGCCATGTCGAGCGTCGCTAGTCGGTTGGTTCTCTCTATGCCTTGCGCGATAGGCGACACCGCCACGATGAGCTCGGTGGTCATCATCGGCGAGGTCGCCCCTCCCTCAAACGTCCAGGGCCCCCCTTCGGCCTTGGGATACACCACAAATGACACCGGCAGGATGGCCCCAGGGATTGAGGCTGGGACATTGATCCCGTTGTTGGTTCGCACTCCGGGAATGATCTTTGCTGCTATGTTCTCCATGAACTCGCGGATGCCGTACCGGGGATTGGAGCCCGTCGCGTGAGGGTCAAACATCAGATCTTCCTCGCCAGCGACTTGATAATGTCCAGCGCTCCCACCGGGAACCCTGGCGGAATAATCATTGCGCCCTCCCCGAAATAGCCGGTGACCTCGAACACCTGGCTGTCCTTCTCTTTGTAGAAGAAACCGGCCATCCTCATCAGAGCCTGGGAGATTGACGCCGGGGTGATGTAGGTTAACTTGCCGCCCACGTTCCGCCGCTCCACCCAGCCCCACCAGCCGGTGACCGATATGCTATGAAAAGATCGGGTGGTGTAGGTCCAGGAGCCCTCCAGGAACCGAATCCCATGATGGACCCACGCCTCCGGGCTGGGGCTGTCTGGCGTCAGGATCACGTCTGTGAGGTCCACCGCGGAGCCGTCTCCGTTCTGAATGGCCGTCACCCAGATCAGGTCATCATCCGTCGTGTGGAGGATCTTGTGATCATAGCTGGTGTCCTCCACCGCGTCGTACCATCGGGTCATGGCCGCGGGCTCGAACCGCCGGCCGCCTGAGAATAGGTGAATGACCGATGTCGCCCGGTCGAGACACTCCTCCAGGATCAGGTCATCCGATGTCTCCGCAACCACGATCCCGAGGTATCGTTTGAGCTGCGCTATTGTTCCGTAGGCCATACCTCACACCTCCACAACGGATGGCGTCCGTTGTCGGTCACGTAGCCCAACCAGGTGACTTGGTCGTAATCCTGCTGCAGGTCCTTCTCGTACTTGGCCCGGTCCTCATTCCCCTGGCCGCTGAAAAACATAGTCTTGCCCACCAGCCGCTTGAGGTACTTCCGCGCTGCGGGATAGCCCCCACCGTGCCCGATGACTGACAAGCACAGGACAATATCCCATCGCTCGAGACCTGTCTGTCTGGCCAGCCCCCGCCAGCCGTCGGGCAGACTCGCCTTGTGGTAATCCACAGTCCAGTCTCCCAGCCAATTGGCCAGCATCCGGTTCCCGCTGATGTACTTGTGATCTATACCTGCGGCTCGGGAGCAGCCCAGCCTGGAGACCTGGCGAGTCATCTCGCCGTGATTGCAGCCGATGTCGAGCAACGTTTTGCCCAGCACGAGGTCGCGATTGATCCCCATCATCTTCAGCCGCTCCGGGATCTGCCGCCGACCGCCCACCCCGAGGTCTGGGCAGGGCTGATAGCCGATCTGCTCCTTGTGCGGCTTCTTGTGGTACCGATAGATGTGCTTGCGCAGCCGGTTCTCGATCAGCTTCGGATCCGCGAAATAGAACCGGCCGAAATCCACGATCTGGCTCCCGCGCCAGCGGTGGGACTCCTCTAGCTGCTTCCGTAGCTCAGTCTGGGCATCGATCATGGTAATCCCGGAGGCTACGGCCACCTTGAGCGCCCGGTCCGCCTGCACTTGGGGCCTGGCCTCGGGGACGTAATCGGTGACTTGGGCGATTCGGGTCCCGTTCAGCCCCACTACCGCGTAGACCCTCGGCGCTAGACCGTGAAGAGCATAGGTGTTCTGGACCGCCGTTGCTTCACAGATCAGGCTCCGGCCCCACCGGAACAGGTGCAATGAATCGCCGTCTCGGAGCTCCACCGGGAGCTCATCGAACACCTTGAGACACAGCCCCGGCCTCGCGTACATCTGCCCTAGCATCTCCGTCAGCCTGGGGCTGTAGGCAATGAAAGCCTCTTTCCCGATGTGCCCCTCCAGCGGACGGATCAGCCCCTCGTCAATCTCCAACCCCTCGGTGACCATGCTCCACTGCCTCATTCCTGTTCCTCCTCCCGAGCCAGTAGCTTGAGCGTTTCGACCCCGGCCCCGAGGTCTGAGCCTGGCTTCAGCTCCCCGACCTCGGGCTCCGCCCCCGAGGTGTCGAGGTCAGGCTTGGGCTCTGGGACCAGTGGCCCCCCTTCGCGGGCGAACACGGCCACCAACCCCACCCGAGCCCTCAGCGCCCAGTCGGAACTTCGAGCCCATTCAGACACCACTTGGTGAACCGCGTACCCTTTGCCCTTCTTGCTTTCGTCCGGGTCGAAATCGTGAAACGCCAGGAACCCGCCAGCGCGAACCTTCCCCGCCCAGGCTGCCAGGTCCCTACGAATCCCCCGCTCCGTATGGTCCGCGTCAATGAACAGGAACGCCAGTGAATCCTTCGCTATCCCCTTCGCGGCCTTCACAGAATCCGCGGTGATCACCCGGACCTTGTTGCTCAGCTCGGACCTGCGAATGTTCTCCCGCAGCTCGTAGCTATCCGCTTGGTCTACAGCCCAGACCCAACCCCGGATGCCAGCCCGCGCTCCTGCCCAGCAGATCAGCGAAGAGCCGTGCGCGACCCCGACCTCGGCGCATGGGCCCGCAGGAGCAGCCAGGGCCCAATCGTAGAGACAGCCCAGCTCCTCAGCCGTCAGCAATCGCCGGCCTACAGGCTGGTACCCCCGGTGAATACTCATCTCTCGCACCGTGCCCGGAATCATCTCCATCCGCGGCCGTTCCGCTTTGTAGGCTCGGAACAGACACCGCTTATCCTCATCCCGAATGTAACCGGTCAGCTCGTGCCAAGCGAACCAGGAATCTAGCTCGTCGTCGTAGTCCTGGCGCGGAACCTTGACATCGCCCTCCAGAATCAGCACATCCGCAGTGAGGTCAGCAATCCACTGTTGTAGCCCCCCAGCCATGTGCTGGAGGATGCCAAGACAGAATACAATGTCAAACCGGCTCGAGTCCTCCAGCACTGAGAACAATTCGCTCTCCTCAGGGAGCTGGAGCTGGTAGATGTCGTGATTGTAGTACCCGAGGAGGTCCATGGTGCGCTGCCACAGATGGGCCCGCTTGTAATCCACACCTACGACTCGCTTGGCCCCTCGCCGCAGCGCCTCGCGCATGAACTCGCCCGTATTGCAGCCGATGTCCAGCACTGTCTTGCCGCGGAAATCCAAGTCATCGAGCCTCATATGCTTGAGCCGGTGACGAATGTTCCGCTGCCCTGGCACCCCCAGCTCCGGCACCGCCTGATAGCTCCAGGGCTTGCCGGTCTTAGGGTTACTTCGGTGCATGAGTGCTTTCTTGGTGGCGGCCCTGTACTGCTTCGGGTACCGCATAAAAAACCGCCCGAAATCTACGAACAGCCCGCCAACCCACTTGAACGGAAACTGAGTATACCGAACCGCCGCGTCGGTGGGGTCCTCGGTGTAATCGTCGCCCTTGCGGATACCAATGCGGAACCGCCGCACCAGCTTCTCCGCGGCCTTCATGTCCGGCTTGCCCTCGCCGCTGGCATACTGCACCACCTGAGCCAACTCGCCGGTGTCGAGAATCACCACGTCGTACACTCTGGGAGCCAGGCCGTAGGTTGCGAACAGGTTCTGCACCAAGATCGTCCGGTCCAGTCTCGCGCCCCCCCAGTGAAACAGCCGCAGCGGGTCCTCGACTTCATCCGAGGTCAGCTTACGGAACACCTTGAGGCAGAGCCCGTCCCGAGCATAGCGACTCTGGAGCAGGGCCAGCACCTCGGGAGTCCGGCAGATATAGGAATCCTTCCCATGATTCTTATGCCCTGGCGTCGTGGGCTCCTGCCTCAGCGCCCCGGTCGGTATAGTGATTCTTTGCACTGTCCATCTCCCTTTCCTTGTCAGCCAATAGCCCGCACCGGACGCACATCCACCCCGCAGAGGTTAGCCGCTGCTTCGTGGTCTCATGGCACTCCCAGCACACCCCCCATCGCCGCCGGGTCCGCACGTGAGGATGCACAGCCCACTCCCTTACTTACCGCGTCGCACCTTTTCGATGAACTGGGCCACGCTCTCGATGCTCTGCTTCTTGGTCAGGACTGCGTGATCGGTGGTCCAGTCCGCGTCAGTCATTCGGTCGAACAGCGGGAGCTTTGTCTCGCCCTCCTCGCGCTTCACGTAGACCCAGAACAGCGGGCTCCCCAGGTCCCGACAGATCCGCTTGATCTTGGCCCGCCGCTCCACAGGGGAGGCGATCATATCCACCAGGACCATGTGCCCCTGCTTAGCCAGCACACAAGCGACCCTTGCGCACTCATAAGCGAAACTGGCGTGCGGGTCCGCAGGCTCCTCGTCAGTGAACACGTCCTCAGGCCGGGCCCCCTGCGCTTTGCGGTAGGTGCGGCCCCAGACTTCGGACCATAGGTGCTCATCATCCACGATCACCGCATGAGGGAATAGCCGGGCCAGACCTCGCGTTACCGTCGACTTGCCCGCCTGGGACCGCCCGTTCACCCACACAACGAACCCCCCCGGAGGCTCCACGTCTAGCGTCATGCTCCATTGCTCCTCATCTAACCGCTTATACATTGTCGCGTAGAACGCATGATGGTCTTTGTCCGTCCAGCCCTTCGACTCGATGCGCCACTTCCGGGCTGACACCGCATCGTAGCCTCTCCCGTACTTGGTGCGCGGGTCGAAATAGTCAAAGACCCCCGGCTCCCATCCGTGCCAGCGATGATCAGGAGCCTTGTGTGCCCGGTATGACTTCCAATACGGGACCTTGACATGTAGCTTCCCGTTGGGTGTCAAGATCCGCCAGCACTCGTCCAGCGCCTCCACGAGGTCCAGCTTCAGGTGCTCGAACACCGCCCAGGCTTCTATGCGGTTGAATCGGTTGTCAGGCCAGGGCCAGGGCAGATCGTTGAGGTCCCACAGAACGTCAGCCTCGGGACCATCCGGGATCTGGCGCTTTTCGTGTTGCAGGAAAGCGCTGGTCAGAAACCACTCGTCCGCATAATACTGGAGCAGCCGATTACCGCACCCAAGGTTGAGCCGCTTGATCATAGCTTGGTGATCCACTCGCGCCAGAGCTTGCGGCCGTCATGCTTGACCACCCAGGCCCTCGCCGCTGTCGCAAAGTGTAGCACGCCCGCGGTCCGCTTGGCTTCTCCGTGGTGAACAAACGTATTCCACTCAGTGCCCAGAATCCAGGCCCTGACCGGCCACTTCCACAGGGCCCTCATCATTGCTTGCTGATCCGTGTGCTGGTACCGCTCCCATTCCTTGTGAAAGCCCCGCATGAACGTCGCGGTCGCCTCACACCTCCGGAACGCCCACACCCCGCCCGCAATCTGGAGCAGGTCCCTGGAGCCCAGGACGCCAGTGGTGTAGTGGTTCTCCTCTTTATACTTGGCCCGCTGGGCATCGGACACCAGCGGCCCCTTTGGTGGGCTGTTGGTGAGAACCATCTCCCAGCCGTCAGCCAGCACGTCAAAGAACAGCTCCAACCGCCCACTCACCAGTATGTCAGCGTCTAAATAAAGAACATACTCCCATTCTGCAGGAGCCAGATCATAGATAGCGGTCTTCTGCGCCCGCGCGCGCCTGTCAGAGATAGCCGAGGCAACCACAATGTCGATCGGCCGCAGAACCTTCTTGAAGATCTCGGGGAGCGGGACCACCTCGGCTCCCTTGGCGTGTCGGAGCCTCTTACTGACCGCAGACCAGCCCTCGCACACCAGACACACCGGAATCGTCGGATGTCTCTTGGCGAATGTCCGGATCAGATGATAGGCGCAATCGTGCGCCATCTTGCCATAGGCGACGATGTAGAGACCAGACTTCCCGTGCCACTTCCGAGCCCTGCCCTTTCGGAGTGGAATGACCGCCCCATCCTCCATTGGCGACCGTACCGCTTCCCTTGGCGTGATGGGCCGTATCTTCATATCGTCTGCACTCTCCTCGGTAATCATCTCCACAGCCGCCCGCCAATCTGCGCAGTACCGCGACACTGAGTGATCCTCGACTAGGCTCCGCAGCTCCTCCGGATCGGTGTCCTCCTGCAGAGCCCGCCTGAGAGCCGCCAGCATCGAATCATAGTCCCCCGCCTTGTACCGCCAGATCCCGTCAACCTGGGGCAGCTCATCGATCAGCCCCACTCCCTCGGGAACCACTACCGGCCGGCCGGATGCGAGAGCCTCCAGCACTGTGATCGGCCCCCCCTCGATCAGCGAGGTGCAGAGGAACACGTCGAGCTTGTGGTAGAACCTGCACATATCGGACCACTGGTAACTTTTGGTCCTGCATGGCCAGCCTACCCCGGAGGCCGTGAGCTGAAACCCTCGGTCCTGGGCCAGCCTCTTGACCAGCCCCTCTCCCTTGCGGCCGTACTTGTAGACCCTGCCCCCGACGCCTATCACGGGTGGCGTGCGCCGCTTGACCGGCCTGGACCGGAACAGGTCCAGCTCCACCGGCGGGGGGATATTGAGCGTGCGCCCGCGTGGCTCGAGTTGTCGCGCATACCGCTCCGCCATGGTCACCCGGAGCGCCACTTTCTTGCTAATGTAGTCCCAGTGCTTCCGCTTCATCGCGTTGCCCAACTCGTCGTGAGTGAAGAACGCCGCGCTGGTCCGCTTCCACTTCGAGAACCTCCACTCTAGGTAAGGGAAGAACAGGTTGACGTCAGCTCTCGGGTCTGGCTGGCGGCCCACCCGCCAGCGGTTCCCCTTGACCAGATAGCGAGCAAACCGCGCAATCACCCAGGAGGATGACCACTCCGCAACCACGATATGAACCCTGGACGGCATGGGGTCCTACAGCTCCACCGTCTGCGGGAAGTTCACGTCTGCCTGCATCTTGGCGACCGCCTCTTCTGCGGTCACAATGCCTGCAATCCTTCGGTCGGCAGAGAACAGGGCGAGATACTGAGCGGTGCGTTCCGCCTTGGTGCCCGTGATCGCGTTCACCGCGTTAGCGTCTAGCTCCACGGCAAAGTGGCCCACCTCGACATCCATCGTCCCGCCCTCGCCGTCGTCGGCCTCGACGTAGACCTTCGTGCGGCACGAAATCTTGGCATCAGGCCTCGGCTCTAGATTGTCTACTCTGAACTTTGCCATTATGGCTCCTTGTATACTGCGTCGATTTCACGACCACCTGCTTGCAAGAGGCCCCAATAGATTATGGTGGGCACGACCGCGAAATCGACCGCGTTGGCCACCGTCGCCACAGGAACCCCGTCTACTCGGAACTGCATGAACGCGCCGGTGTATTCCAGCTCACAGAATAGCTCTTGGTCCTCGACCCAGGCGCCCGCGCAGGCCCAGTTAGCGTTCCAAGGCCCGCCGCCGGCTGCGTCGAACTGGACCTGTAGCGTGTTCGCCGCTATCGCCCAGACAGTAAAGTAATTGGTGGCGTCGCCCCAGGCATAGACGTTGATCGGGTTGGCCACGCCGTCGTCGAAGGCGACCAGGTTGGCCGGATTGTGTCGCGGCCTCCAGCGCCAGGTGAGCAGGCCGCTGCGTGCCCTGAGCCGGTTGTTCACCGGCTGCGTCAATAGGTCGTAACCATCCACCCGCAGGCCGCCGCTCTCCGCGCTGTTCGCCTCGCTGGCGGGCGTGACGGTCAGGGCGACGGGGTCAAGGGCGATCATGTACGCGTCATCGAAATACCCCACAGCTATGACATTGCTCCCGCGGCACCCCAGACGCGAAGCAACATTAAGAACTCGCAACACAGTCGCATAATGAGACCAAGCAGCCCCCGTAACATTCTGATTCCATACAGCGTCGACGCTTTGCCTATATGCTAGAGAACTCTCAATATTGGGAATGCCTGCGGAGAAATAGGACCAGACACCAGCGGCATAGAAATTGCCTACAGTTGCCGGCCAATCGTATCTGATACCTCCAGGCGTTGGAGGCGTATCGACCTTGAATGAACTGGCGCCCGAATGAATGATTGCCCCTTCCTGTACCCCATCGCCAGCCGCCAAGCCGTTATTCGCCCACCCGTCCGGTATCCACGGGTTGCCCGCGCCGGTCTCCATCGACGGGTTGTCCACGAGGTTGTCATAGATCTCTGCCTGATGGACGTAGACAGTCGTGCCCGCACCGCCGCCTGTGATCTCTAGGATCTGTATCTGGAAACTCGTGCAGTCAGCAACGGCACCGCTGCGGGCAATGGTCGCCAGCTCGAAGGCAAATGTCTCCGACCATGGCGCCGTGCGCGTGTGCCCTCCCGCGCTATCGAAATCGACCGTATTGAGCATCTGCTGCGCGTTGGTCACGTCCCAGATCCGTATTCGTGCCTGCGCCCCGCCGCCCTCGTGCAGGGTTACTCTAACCACGTAATTGGAACCCGCCGCTAGCCCCGCCCGCTGGTAATAGTAGCCCTCGTTGGCCGCGTCCGCGTCAAACTTGTAGCCCCATTCGAAGATCTTCTCCGCATTGGCCAGCACCGCGCTATTGATCGGTGTGCCCACCATTACCCAGTTAGCCCAGGCGGCTGCGGTCATGAATCCGTCAGCAGCAGGGATTACGTTGCTGGCGTGCCGCATACTCCACGCCTCGCCAGCGCCGGTGACCAGCGGGCCGACGGCGGAGTCGGTGGGCAGTGAGAAAGTGCTATCCCACGCACCTATGGTCTCAGCGATGTCAGCGCCCGCAGCGTGTATCGCTACTATATCGCCCAGGCCCAGATCCACGCCGAAGGCCCCCGTCCATGGAACGATCCGCACGAACAGAAGGCCCGCGATAATGGCGTTGGCAGGAAAGAAACCTCCTCCGCCAATGGATGTTACCGCGGCAGGAGCACTGACAGTCGGCTGTACGTTGATCCCAAATGTCTGCGCATCGTTGCGAGAGATGTAGGCATAGAAGGTCCCGTCCAGCGTGTTCTTGGTGTCGTAGCCCCAGGCCAGGTATTCGACGGTACCAGCTACAATCGCCTGGGCCAGCGTCATGGTCTGCGTGCCGATGGTCAGCGAGTAGCGCTCGTTGGTGTAATCATAGGCCAGATTATAGGCGACAGAGACGTACCATATGTAAGCCAGGCCCGCACGATCTCCGCTGGATTGCTCAGGCAGGAAGTTGACAAACCCGCCGCCCTGGTATGGGTCAAAATTCCCATACCAGTGGCCCGCTATGTTCGCGCCTCGCGGGAACGATAGTACGTCTGAGCCACCCACGCCGTCCCAATCGCCCTGCGCGATGGGCGCAGCGGCCCACGGCCCAGGCCCGTCACGCTTGGCCATGCTGGGCGTGAACGTCGTTTCGTTGAGGTCCAGAGGAATGCCCTGCTTCCACGGCGCCAGCCTCTGGTGACGAATATTCCTCATTGCTTCAGCTCTTCAGCTCGTACAATAGCGCCCGCTCGCCGCCCTGAGCCGCATTCACTCCCGCGTTCTGACTCCAGAGTTGAATGAACTGGCAAGCGAATACCTCCGGCGGGAAGCTGTGCGCCTGATTGGTCACAGCCCCAGCCACGATCTGGACCAGATTGCCGTTGTGATCATACAACGGGAGGAAAGCACCGCCACTCACAGGCGCCACGTAGAACCCTATGCTGGCTGCGGTCCATACCGCAGGGATGTAGAGATTCCCCGATGCCATCCGCGCCATGTCAATCTCATCAGACAGATTGGCGCCGTTCAGGATCTCCGCTGTCCCTGTCACAAATGACCGCATGAACGGAATAGGATTGGCGTTGCTCGCGTCAACGTCGCCCACCTGGAGGTTAACGTGCATGTCAGGACTGATAGATCCGTCCGCGTTCTCCCAAAACGAGAGCAGCCTATCAGGGGACCATACTCGTCTAAACCGTCGTGTGATTCGTGGCATCTGTTACCTCCTCTTGGCCTTTCCCCATCGGTGTTGGACTACCGCGCCCCCATTGAATGGTTTGCCCAGGAACCACGTCCGGACCGGAGCCCGGAACATCGCCCGCATCAGGGCCCCCATGTCAGCGCCCCGGTACCGCAGCCACTCCTCGCGCCATAGAGCCCACAGCCGGGAGGTGTCAGGGTTTCGCTTCCAGAACAGAACCCCCCCGCCGTACATAGTGAACTGGGCCCCTGTCTCTTGCTGCGTGGCCTGTCGCTCCTCCTCGCTGACCCACCAGAGCCAGCGCGGGCCCAGGAGCCAGGAGCCGACCAGCGTCAGGTCCCAGCCGTTATCCAAGATCCGAAACCCCTCCGCTAGACCCTTCGCCCGAATCCTCGTGTCGGCGTCGAGGTATAGCGTATCGTCCCAGGGGCTCAGCCGGTCCAGGTTGCACTTTGCCCAGCGCCCCACGTCATCCTTGCCCTTGAATGGGATCTGAATATTAGCTCCCTTGACCGGCTCCCCGATAACGCACACCGGCCAGCGCTGGAACTGCCTCAGACTCCGGATCGACGCCTCGGCCTCTCGCCTGGCATTGTCACCGTAGGCCACGTAACAGACCCCGCGCCGCGCCGTCATCTGTGCATCCACGTAACAGGTAGCGGCAGTAGCCGCGGCTTGACTTTGTAAACGGCCCGCATGAACGCCAGAGCGACGTTGCTCCGGCCCTCTCGCTCCCGAGCCCACTGCTTCATCAGCGCCTCGGTGGTATCGTTCCGCTTCCAGAACATGAGCCGCGTTTCATAGGTCGGGACCCGCAGATCGTGAATGACCCGCTTGGTTGCTGTTGCCTCAGCCGTGGGCTTGTGATAGTTGGCCAACTTCTCATAGCTCCAGAACGGGACCGCCAGATCGAACGCGGTCCTCTGCAGAACCCCCAGCGTAACCCCCACGAGGTGCCCACGAGGGGTCGCTTTGATCCCATCCCAGAACACGGTCAAGCTGTACGGTATCGATGTCCACGGCTCCCGCACTGTGACGTCTAGCCGCAGAGCTGCGACCCAAGGCGGCCAGCGGAGCAGCTTGTGCGCCGCCATGAGCCCGCACCCCTCCGGAAGCGGGTCGGTCACATCGTCAACGAACATCGCGGAGCCGGTCTTGACGATCTTCTGCGCCTCCGCCTTGTTCTTGACGAACACCAGATCCCCCGGATAGTGGAGGATGGCCCGCCCGGTGACGTCTCGAATCCGCCGGTGAAACAGTAACTGAATCCAAGGCACGCGCGGCTCCTTTCTCAGTCGGGGAGCGGGTCGCCCCGCCCCCCGTTCGCCTACTGGATCTCTTCGGTGATCAGGGTCAGCGGCACCGGCACGTAGGTCGGCGACTCGCCCAGCAGATAGAATTGTGCATTCGCGCTCGCGACCAGCACATCCAAGCGGGCACGGACATAGCAGAACCGGTTGTCTGCGTCCATCTCTTCGCCTCGGAGGTTGATCTCACAAACGTCCTCACCATCCCCTCCGGCTTGGGTGAGCTGCGTGATGGTCTTCGTCGCTATCGCGATTGCGCCGGTCCCGGCCGAATCCTGAGCCTCTTGGAGCTCCAGATCGACCGTTCCTGTTGCGGTGATGTCGCCCACGTCCAAGAGAGCCAGCGCTCGCTGGTACCCCGCCATGTTAATCCATGGCGTGAAGTAAGTCCCGAGGTGAAGGTCGGGGTGAATCACAGCCAACACAGTCAGCCTCTCGCTCATCAGTTCGCCGTATGGCATGTCGTTCTCCTTTCGTTTATTTCACTCAGACTCGGGAGGTGAGATCGGGCGTATGTGCCCCGATCTCTACCATCCCCACGTTTAGGTTGTGGCAGCTCCGTCATCGAGCTCGACAAACGGGCTGACTTGATTGACCCCATCCTTGAGGTAGATCGGGGCCTCGATGGCCTCACGCCCGCCGACCCGGAGACTTGCCCGGAACGCCATGCGGTTAGATCGGAACCGGAAATGCTCCGAAGACCCGAGCATGACGTCCTGCTTGTCGCCGCCGTAGTAGTACCGCGGGTCCACCAGCATGATGTCCCCCTTGGTACCTAGCACGGGCGTTTTCTCGGTCCACACAATCGGCCGCCCCAGCAGCGGGTGGTTGATCCCCTCCCGCGCGTTAGGCTGCCAGATGTAGTTACCGGCCGGGTCCTGGATCTTGGTCAGCTCCTCCCAGAGGAGAACATTGCAGACCCAGAAGCTGAATCCGTAGGATCTGGGCAGCAGGTGCGCCATCAGGTGGACCAGGTCCTCATACAAAACGTGGTTCGCAGTGTCTCGCGTCAGGACCAGCGTCCCAGGGCTGTCGATGATACCGAATGGCATCCCGACCCCGGTACCGTCCAAGCACGCCTCGTCTCGCTCGAACCTCAGCGCCTCGCCGAACAGCGTCTGGATGATAGCCGTCACAGACAGCGGAGAGCCCTGGATCAGCGCGTTCTTGACTTCGGTATAGACGCTCAGCTCGTGAGCCACGATCTCCAACTGCCCGAACTCGGGCTCATCTTCATGCTTGGTCGTGCCCGTCTCGGTCCAGTGGGCATGGACGCCGCCAGTGGTGTTAGTCTGGCCAGGCGTCGAGCCTGCCATCGAAAGCGACGGCCAGGTGACGCTGTTAGTCTGCATTGGCCAACGTCGGCACCTGGGCCAGATCACCTCAGACTCGGGGTCAATCCGGATCAGGTCCGGTATGAACGAGGCCGGGACAAGGAACCCTCCCTCGATTCCGGTCTGGTCGCCCAGAACCTTGGTGTCTTTGGTGACTTGTCCCGAGCCAGGGTCCATGACAGATCCCGCCTTGGGGTCGTCAAAATCTTTCCGGCCAGCGCCCATCTTGAACAGCGCGCTCTCGTCGTGTCTAGCAACCGCCATGACGAAATCATGGAGCGAATACTCGCCCCCGAGCCGCTTCTCAGTCAGCGCTTGCCAGGGTTCGGCCTGATACGCCTGCCGCGTGACCGGATCGATCACCTGCGCCGCGGCGGTGTGCTGTGGAGCCCTCAGGGTGTCGACCATTGGCCGCTGCCCTGCGCCCCCACTCACACCCTCCAGAATCTTGACCAGCCGCTGGTCCGCGGCCTCCTGGAACTGCTTCATGGCCTTCAGCCAGTCCGGAGTGGCTTCGTCAGCGATGAACGCTTGCGCATCCTCCGCCTTATCGAACGCCTCCAGAGGATCAGCGGCCCTCTCGCCTTCGGCGTCGACCAGGTATACATAGAACTTGCCCCCGATGGGGAACATAACCAGCTTGCTCATTCTAACACCTCCAGTTGTGTGCTTCTTGGTTGCTTTCTTGGGTTTATCGTCCTCGTGGTCCGGGTCGCCTTTCTCCCCGTCGGTCTTGTCCTGGGAGTCTGCGCCCCCTGCCCACAGATCACGCATTGATTTCAGGGTGGCAATCATGTTCTTGGGTTCCGCTGGTGTGGGCGTCAGTGAGCCCTCAATGATGGGCCAGCGGGTAATCTCCCCATCGTTTGTCACCTTCACTAGATGGCCCGCGGTACCGCTGGACCAACCCAGCTTGCCGGCCTTCACGAGATCGAACAGCATGCTCTCGTACTCGTCGGCCAGGTCCAGAATCGTCTCGGCCGCAATGCCCACGTCCAACCGGCTTGTGTGGAGAGGTGCCAGCCAATGATCCGCCAGATCCTCAGCCTCTTGTCCCTTACCCAGTGGCATCCCATGATGAACGGTACACTCGGCCCCCTGTCCATCTTTGGCCCCGAGGTAGGTCTTGTCGGTGAAATACTCGCCGTCAAGATCCCGATGCTTGGCGTCAGTGAACCTCACCAGGACGCCACCGATCTTGCCCTTATCGTCAAGCGCCTTGACCGCACCTCCCATACTCAGGATCAGGTCCTCATAGATTTTTGGCATTCGTCCTCCTCTCAGGCCCAGGCCCTGTCAACCTCATTATACACCTCATTCTCGAACAGCGGGCCCATCTCCCGCTCCACAACTTCGCCCACCGTGCGCGTGATGAACCGCGGCCGTAGCCCCGGATGGGTGACTTTCTGTCTGAATACCATAGCCCCCACCGGCCCCCCGCCGATAGCTGGCAGGGCTCCCGGTGTCCGGGTCTTGGCATTGTAGCCGGATCGGAACGCCAGTGCCTTCGCTCGCTTGGCTACGATTGGATACGGGCCCCGCGTCCCTTGATCGACCCAGAGGTACGGGATACCTCGCGGGGTCAGGCTTACATACATCAGCCATTGCCCACCCGCGAGCCCCGCCCCGACCTCAGAATAAATCTGCACATCCGGCTTTGACTCCCACGTCTTGGTGGCCACGTCAAAGGCGGCCTGCCCGATGTCGCTGACCTGGCGGGCCACGGTCTTGTAGACCTTCCTGGGCATCTCGATCAGTTCCTCGAGAGCTTGCTGGAGGTCCTCATCATCGATTGTCACCGTCAGCCTCATCATGCGGACACCGTCCTCATCACCCTGGGCACCACGAACGGCGCCCAGGTTTCACTCAGCCTCACGCAATCCTCACAATGCTCCGCCTCTCCCAGAACCCAGAACACGTCCCACTGCTCATCCCGCGTCGTGATGTCGAGGTGACACCTGCAATTCGTGAGACAAATAGTCTGCCCATCGGCCGGATATTGGGGCAGCGGAGGCATCCCCATCGCCTCGGTGCGTCCCTTCTCGAACATAGCCACCGCAGAGTTGGCGTACATCTGCGCCCGCGCGAGCGCCTGGCGCTCAGTCAACCGGCCCTCCGCCAGATCGTTAGTGAACCCCCGGAGGTAGTGATACTGGTCCCTGAGCCTGCGACCCAGCAGCCCGTAATCCCTCTGGGTCATATTATTCTTGCCACCCTTGCCGAGCATGTATTCCGCGATGTGGCCGTCTTTGAGGTTGTCGCGCATCCCCTGTTCCCAGGCGTTCAACGTGATTGTTCCCGCGTTAATCCTGCGGGTCAGTCGGTCGACCTCCAGCGCCTTGATGTCTGCGAACTCGTCCCGCGCTGCCAGGATCTCAGACTGGGCGACGAATCGCCCGGTGGACCTACGCCGGTATCGAGCGCTTGGGACGTTAAAGACGAATGGGCTAGGCATCGCCGTCGTAATCCGTTCTGCCTACCACGTCGGCCTCCATTATGCCAGCCAGGTTGGGTATCGCCAGGTCCCAGGCTCGAATCGCCCTGTCCATATCGTCCGCGGTGATGTCCTCCTCCACTGCGGGCAGAGGTAGCCGCGGCTCATCGGATCCCGGCCGCGGCGGCATCGGTTCCTTGCCTTCTATCAGGTCATCTAGGAACGCGACAGATCCAGCATCCCCCAACCGGCCAACCTCCGCCATGATCAGCGACACCTGCGCCGGTGGAATGACTCCGCTCCGGAATCCGTTGGCCACTGTCTTGTCGGCCCCCTTCTTTTTGACCAGCTTTCTCAGGAGCCGCAGCTCTTGTCTTACCGCCTGCGACGCCATCCCCTTCGCCAGCTCCTCACCCGCCGCTCCTTCCGAAGCCCCTTCTCCGCCCTCTCCAGTCTCGTCATCCGCCCCGGTGTCATCCTCCGGAGTAGGCTCCGGATCTTCCTCGGGCTCCTCATCCTTTAGCTCCTTAGGGAACTCTAAGCCGATACTTGACCACAGCTTCTCGACTGCCCACACCGCCCGGTCACGGGTCAGGACCCCGGACTCGAACTGAAAAACTGCCTGATCCATGAGCCCCACGTAGCCGGTCGCTTTCTCCGCTTCGTTGCGCTGGATGGCCTCCAGATCCTCGGGCTTGTACGCCCAGCGTAGGCCCATCGGCTCCCAGAGCTGAAGATTCATTGACGACTCAAGCAGCTCCGAGGTGGGAATCACCGTGTTGGTGTAAAACTTGAGTGTCTCCTCCTCATCGGTGGCCCGGTTCGTGGCCTCTCCGACAAGGTAGGCGCGGGTCATCTCGAACGCGGCCGCGACCTGGAGCTGGACCTCCTTGGACAGATCCGGCATGGCCAGATCGTTGATCTTCTGCCCAACCAACGTAGGCTTGAGCCCATAGTTCAGCACGACTGTCCGCCAGGCATTCCGGAGTCCCGAATATAGCCGGTTCCAGACGGTGCGCACTCTCTCAATCTCGGGCGCAGGGATTATCTGATCCGAGCTCAGAATGACGGACGTAATCGCCCCGTGTGCAAAGAACCGCGCCGCATACTCATTCATTCCGGCCCCGAGGTTGGCGGGCTCCATGGCCACGGCCGCAGGGGCTGGCCCTGGCTGTATGTCATCGGTCGGGTTCCAATAGGGCAGGTAGACAATGTCATCTGGCAAGTAGACAATCTCCTGCCCTGAGGTGGTGTAGCGGAACGCACCGGGTCCGAATGGGCCCGGCATGACTTTGACGCTCCGAGGGTTCAGCCAGATCAGCTCTCCCGTTTCTAGCCGCTTATACCAAAACGCCGCGCCGTATAGACAGCGCGCCGCCTCGGTCCGCCACAGGAGGGTTCGCATATCGGTCTGGGTGAACGGGTTAGTGGCGTCTCTCTCGCTGGAGCCCCTATGTAGACCGTATGGCATTCCGGCCATAGCATTCGACCGGATCCGTGTCGCTCGGTAGACCCAGGCCACGAGAGAATAGGCCGCCGGGGTCGAGGTGATCAGCTCAGAGCCTGACTCCCCTCCGCCCTGCCCCCAGAACCGGCTGAGGTCATCCAGCGTCATCTGCTTGCCCGCCGGTAGGGCCCCCCCAGCCAGGTGCACAGGCTGCTTAGCCACTGCGCTTATCTCCTAGCATGGGCACCTCCTAGATAATGATGGCAGACGGCCCTCGGTCGAACAGGGCCAGCACCACAGCGTCGGCGCAGTCAGGGCTACGCATGATTCGCGTCTTGATGTCCTCTTTTTTCTCAATCGAAACTCCACTGGTAGACATCTTCCAGCGTGTGGCCCTGAGATCGTTCAGCAACTCCCGGTCGTCTGGCAGTGCCAACTTGCGAGTAGCCGACGGGCTCAAAGCCTCGCGGAGCCGCCAGTAGCCTTCGGCCCGCACGTTTGTAAACTTGAGCCGCCCGCTTTTGTCGGTCTGTCTCGAGCCCTCAGCGACGTTGACCCCGTAGGCTGACAGCTTGGCCCCCAGCGCCAGATCGTAGACAGAGGCGCCAATCCCGATCACGTCAATATTCGTCGGTGTCCCTGCAGGAGCGGCCGCCAGGATCAGCGTCAGAACACTTTGGCCGTTCGGCGTGGCCCGCCCTGGAATCTTGATCAGCGGCCCTATGATGTCCCCGTCCGGCCCGCTGTACCTCTGCGCGATTACGGTCTGGTCATCCCCGCCCCTGGCCACGTCCACCCCCAGCGTTGTCGGGTACCCCTGAATGGCCATCTTCCGCCCTCGCTCAATCGCTGCGGTGATCCACGCGGTGGGCACGATCTGGTACGCATCATCAGTCAGCCCGGCTTGCCAATCGCCCTCCGCGAGCTGTGACCGATAGGGCTCCGGCAGTGATTGCAGTCTCCCCGGATAATCGGGATCTGCCTCGACTAGCTGGGGATTATCCTCCAACTCCGCCGGTATGAACGTGCGGGAGGTCGGCCGCAGCAGCTTCCCCTCGTGTTGAAACGGCTCCCCGTCAGGCCAGGCCCGATCGCGCCGCTCGCTCGGAAACTGGACATACCACCTCAGCTCCCCATGCTGGGCCGGCCCGATTCGGTCCCCCTCTCCGCACACCGCATTGTAGCCGGGGTCGAGCCAGGCTGCCCAGCGCTCCATGACCCAATCATTGCCCTCGCCGCCGGGGTTGGTGCACCCAACCACTTGGACCCTCTGCCCCTTGATCGTGGTCCTGGCCCGGCTCAGCATATACATGTAGGCTGCCCTTGGGAATCCGGTCAGCTCATCAAACCCGATCAGGTCAAAGGCCGCGGACTGGTATCGATGGACGGTCGAGACTTGCTCCATATGCCCGAACCGGACCCGTCGCCCTGGCCAGCTCCAGTCATGCCGGGAGCCATTGTAGAATCGCCGCTCTCCGTAAAACTCGAACGCTCGGAGGATCAGCGAGTCCTCTAGCTCCGGATACGTGCGCCGCAGGAGCAGCGAATACTTGTGTTCCTGGCGTGCCAGCCCGAGCAGCAGGTCGCTCTTGCCCCCGCCAGCCTGCCCCCCGTATAGCGTCTCAAATGCTTCGCTATAATAGGCCCTAGTCTGGGGGCCCCTCTGGGGAACCCACATCGGCCGCCCGTCCAGGAGTTTCGCTAGTTTCTGTTGCCAAGTCTCGGGCCATCTGGTATAGCCGTTTGGCCCGCTCATCATCTCCAACACCTCCGCCGCTGTACTCACTCTTGCCCTCCGGGTCTGTAGGCGCCACCTTCACCGGGGCATCAAGCCCCAGGAGTTTCGCCCTGCGCTCTCCAATGCGAATAGCCCGATCGATCGCGCCCAAGCTAGGGATAGGAGGAAGATCCCCCTCTTTACCACCGATGCCCAGCGCAAAGGGCCAGATAGCCTCTTCCATCCTGTCTAGCCGCAAGAGCTCCAGCTCTCGGAACTCCGCAGCCATTCCCTGAGTGAGCTTTTCTAGCTTGCCCAGCTCAGTCATTACATCGTTGCAAGCATAACGGTAACCGTAGCCCTTCGGCAGCGCCTCCACACCGAACCTCTCAATTGCGGCCGCAGCAATATCACGATAGGTCGCGCCAGAACGGCGCAGGCCCAGAACATAAAGACGCCGCTCGGTTGCCTTGATCATCTGAGGCCTAGTTGTGTGCTGAGCCATGTAAGGCCTCCATCGTATGAGTCACAAAGCGACTGAGTCGGGATTCGGGATCAGATCCCCCGCCCTGACTCGAACCAGCTCCACGATGCGGTCCCGAATGCTTCCGCTTCCGTCACTCATGCCTTGGCCTCCTCCGCCTTGCTCGCATCGCTCATATTACCGAAATCAGCGCCATCGATACCTGCGGGAAATTCCTTCCTTCATGTCTTGCGCGTCATCCTTCCCCCTTGACACAAAGCAAACCCCTAGCGCGGCCGAAGGCCATGCTAGGGGAGTATGGGAATCGGGTCCCGAGGCGTGGGTTAAACCTCGGGACCCATCGAGCATGACGCGGCGAAACGCATCACCTACAGCTTACAGCATCCCACCC
>Ga0307928_10000203_pt1 | contig 41091 bp, 52 predicted proteins | sample AceLakmetagen232_FD_201815 | JGI IMG/M metagenome (GOLD analysis project Ga0307928, IMG submission 201815) | Saline water microbial communities from Ace Lake, Antarctica - #232 | ecosystem: Environmental > Aquatic > Non-marine Saline and Alkaline > Saline | place: Antarctica: Ace Lake...
CCTTCATTGTGACGTAGTAAGTGGCACTGGTCATCAGGCTGATTGGTGTGGTCTGTGAAAACACGCCCGTCGATCCTGCCGCGATAACAAACGTCCCGGCATACGTGCCACTGGACTGATAGCTGGCACCGCTGAGCGTCCATGCGTAGGCGCTTGTCACGCCACCGTTGACGATCAACTCGGACCCCAGGCTTGACGGGTCTGCAACGATCAACTGAGTCAACACGTTTGTCTGGTTTCCGGCCCCAAGAGATGTTACGAGACCGTCAACGACGAGCGAGCCATCCTTCATGGTGCCGTCTGTACCCCATGCGGTCACGGTGTCTGCCCCGAGTTTCACCCCACCAAGAGTCAGTGTGTTTGTAGCTGTTGATCCACCATCACTTGCGGTCTGTAGGCTGAGATTTGTAATGACAACCGACGGAAGGCTTGTCAGGGGAAGTGTGCCTACGAGGTTCGAGGCGTTGACGTTGGTGATGTTGACTCCGTTGAACGTCCCTCCATCGTAGGCGTTGCTCACGGCTTCGAGTTGGGTGAGTCTATTTGTGGCGTCTATGGCGTTTTCGCTGGCCGTGTTCCAGGTCGATGTTAGCCCGTCAATAACGGTCTGCCATGCCATCCAGACGGCGTTGCTTGCATCGAAGACGGCGAAGGACACCTTTCCGGTATTCAGTACGACAATCGCGGCCTGATTGGAAAATACTTGTTCGCCTACGTTGTTTGTCCACCACGAAACATTGATGGCGCTCAACTGGCTCTGAAGGTTCGTGTCGGTAGCGGGGTCGTAGTCCTGGTACATTATTCCTGTCCCGAACGTCTTGGCGTATCCAGAACTGTGAACCCCCATGAAGGAGAAGTAGTATTTGCCTGCCAGAAAGAACGTGTTGGTCTGTCCGAGAAATTGACAGACGTTGCTGCTTGCCCATGTACCGGCAATCTGAGTTCCCAAGGAAGTATCCTCATCTCTGGAGTTCCAGAACGTCATGCTCCAGTCAGATGAAAGGCTTTTGCCAACACCGTTTTCGTAGTACGTGGCTTGGATGTAGGGCGTGTTGCCCTCAAGCACGCGGGGGATGACCTGTTCTTGGTCTACGGTCTGCGTGTCGAGGTCGATGTTGTACCATTGAGCGTGAACCGCCAACGGCGCAAGAAGGAGCGAGAGAAGAAGCGCGAGTGTGAATGGTCGTTGTGAGGGCATACGCGCCTCCTAAATTTAGGGGGCAGAGGGTCGGGGTAAGGATCGACCATGCCCCCCGGTGTGTGGTGCTTGATAGTTGTCGCTACGGGTTAAGGGGTGTCCCATACCAAGGTTGTCGCAGTGACCTTGCCGCCACCGCCTACGATGTGCAGGGCGTTCGTCCTGGCAACGACGTCCTCGATGGTCAGCACGGCGATTCCGTCCGAGCCGGTCATCACAAGGTAGTGAGCCTTGTCTGTGATCTGCTGCACTTCGGTTCCCGTGGTGACGGTGAACTCTGTAGCAACGGGAGCGGGCGCGGAGTAAGCGGTATCGCCCACCCAGCACTCGATGAAGCCGTAAACCGCCAGCGTATTGCCGCCAGCGTCCTTCGCTGTAATCGTGATCACGTTCGTAGTCCCGTCAGCGCCAGCAACAGCCGCAGCCGCAAACGAGTTGATCACCATACCTCCAGACAGCATGGCCGGATTGAGCAAGCCCGTGCTTGTGGTCAACGTATTCGTATTGGCACCGTCTGCCGTCTCACAGATAAAGGCATGGGCAATAACATTGCTCCAGCCTTGCCCGCTAACGCCAACACTTGCCCCGGCCTGCGCGGATGGTTTCAGATTTTGAGCATAGGCACTGAGACCCAGACCCAAAACCATTACAAGAATCATGTACTTTTTCATTGTGTGCGTTCCTTAATCTTTCGGTATGAGATCCCCAAGGGCATCTACCTTCCATTCACAGTCTTGAATCATGCTTTGGAGTCGGTCCATCGTGTAAAAGCTAGTGTCTATTTCTATGGGAACATAATCCCCGGCAGAATCAATCTGCCAATAGCCAAAGCTGATGCGCGATGTTCCGCTTGTTACTGCAACATGAATGGTGTTCTCGAACACTTGAACGTGTTTAAGCGGGAGCAACACAAGGTCGCCCGTAACGTTCTCTCGCATCCATATCGTAGCGGTTGTTGGCGTACTATGATCCAACGTCGTTTTTCCGTTAAAGCGAAACCATCCTGCCCGCGAGACCTGAGACGACAAGAGGGTTATCGTAATCCCGATAATCAACCATACGATTGTGTGTCTCAATTTCATGTTGCCTTGGCCCTCCGTCGTCAGAACAGACGGAGGGCCGTCCTCCTGTCTTGAGGGGCTAGTTCCGGTCGTAACCGAATCCAACGCCGCCAGTCGTTGCCGCTGTGCGAGTCATGCGGACGAATCCATAGGCATCGTTGCCAATGTAAACGCCTTCATCGAGAACAATCATCGCATTGATCGTATTGTCCGCGACGTTCGTTGCATAGCCAACGCCGTAAACATACACGGGCGAAGTACACACCTTCAGGAACAGACGATTGCCTGCCTGGAGCGATTGCTTGACCTCGTAGACCTCAATGGTCACGTTTCCGGTTCCGGTAGGCGAACCATAGATTTCCATGATCGAGTATCCACTGATCGGCGCGTACGGTCCTGGCGTCCCCGCAATCACGTCGTAGTGAAGACAGTATGACGTGTCCCACAGAAGTACGCGGCTCCATTCCTTGTTGATGGTCGTCGCGGCTGCGGCAATCAAGTAATTCGTGGCGCATGTGTCACCGGAAATACCGGCAAAGTATACGGCCTCGAAGTTCTTCTCCCCGCTTTCGTTGGTGGCAGCGACAATAGCAGAGTAGAGTTCTGCCACGGTTTCGCCAAGGGCATGCGTGTTAGCGTTTCCATCGTCCGTGATGGTAACGTTGTCAGACGTGACCGTGATGGTCCCGACGTTATCCGCGTCCTTGTAGCGGATAAGCAGCGGGGATGCCTCGTCAGCATCGTTCCACACGCTCTCCGCGTAGACCCCACCTGCCATGACCAGCAGCGCGATAAACATGATGAATGTTCGTTTCATCTTTAGTCCTTTCGTTCTTTGTTCTGCTTCTCTGTCAGCCTTCGCCTTCTCTATCAGCCGTTGTTGCGCTTGTCGTTAAACGCCGCGAGCGTGGCTTTCAGTTCGGCGAGTTCCTTGTTCTGGTCTTCAACCTTCGCCGTCAACGTGCCCACCTTCTCCTTCGGAGTCTGTGTGCGGACGAAGTGTTTGGCCTGAATGGCCTCTTCGGCACGCGCAAACGGGCCGATGATTTTCTTCGGATACGCTTTCGTGGCGCGGTCCATAACGGCCACCATCTTATCGTAGCCCTCCGAGTCGCCAGGAATGGTGTACATTCCGTGCCACTTATCGGGCGATAAGGACCGTGCCTGTGCGGGATGGTGAATCCCGTCTCGGTCGCGGTGTTCCGCATCGTTCAGATACGGAAACTGAATCCGCGTCGTCGGCTTCTTCAGCATGAGTTGACCCGATTCCGGGTGATCCTCATACTCGTCTACCGTGATGAAGTAAACTGTCTTTCGTTCTTTCGGCGCCATGGTGTTTCTCCCGTGTTGTTGTGCCTGCGTGCCTGAACCCGGCTTAACGAATGCCGTACACCCACGCGTTCAGCATTTCCAGCCCCAACTTCAGACCCCAGGTTCCAGTGAACAAGTCGGTCATGTTGTGGAAGTCGGTTGTGCCGTTGACGTTCATCACCATGCGCTCCGGCAGTCCGGAGTGCTGCAAACGCACGGGGGACTTCGGGTCCAGGATGATGAAGATGTCGGCAAGACCAAACTCGTCGGTCAGGCTCTTGTCGTGGTCGAAGGACAGACTGCCGAACGGCGTGCGGACAGACGTGAGCTTCTTGCCCCACGATGTTTCGCTTACGCTGGTCAGAATCTGACTCATGGGCAACGCCGCCAAGGACTGCATGGCGTTCGCACCGGCAATGCCGATCTTCGTGTCACTGGACGCGCCCTTGCGAGTCGAGGACTGCATCAGATTGCCAAGCATGACCAAGTTCAATGCACCCTGCACGAACTGGCAGTCGATCTTGTTGGTCTCAATCGCGTTCTCCAGACCTTGCGACGTGTGGCGTCGGCCTGCGCCGGATGTGGCATCCCGCATCTGACGGTTCACAAGCAGGGAGAGGTTGATACCGCGTTTGCGGTAAATCCACTGCTGCTTGCGGTCAATGAGGTACTGCTTGAGACCGTATTCCTTCGTGTTCTGTGCGAGGTCGGACACCTTCAGCGTCTCATCACTCTGCATGATGTACGTGTAGAAGAAGTCGGGCTTTGCGCTGAACGCCGGGGGAATGGCTTCACTTTCCGAGTGCGCTTCCGGCAGAACCAGGATCACGTCACCGGCTACGGTCGCCGTGTCGAGATTTCCGCTGCCGGAATGGTTGATGATCGTAACGCTTCCAGCCGTTCCGGTCCCGCCAATGTCCTCGTTCATGAGGTACATTTCCTTGGTGCGGGTGTTGAAAAGCAACTGGTCGCGGTGCGCGTATTCGGGATGGTCAACCGGAATGGTTACGGTCGTACCGGCGGCGGTGCAAACCAGCACGCACGGGTACAGGGCCATTTCCATCCACTCGACCTTGGTGTTTTCGTGAATCTCCATCTCACGAAGTTTCCGAGTGATGTACTCGAAGCGATACGAACCGGTTTCCTCGAAGAGGATCTCGTTGTCCATATCAACGGGGATCTTCTGTCCTGCAATCGTGCTGGTGAGCACTGCTGCCGTTTGGACTGTGGGCATGTTGCCCCTCCTTTCGAATGAAGAGGGGGCGAGTCCGTGCTAGTAGGACCGTGCGCCACCGAAACGCTTCGCCCATGCCTTGCCCTGATCTTCAGGGCTTGCATTCGGATCTACGATAGCTGCTTCGCCGCCGCCTTGTGGTCCCGGCACAAAATCCTTCGCCGCCTCGGATGCTTTCAGTTTGGTTGCTTCATCCGCGTTCTGCTTGGCGTTGGCGAAAAAGAGCGTCTTGATGGTCTCGATGTAGGAGTCGATCATGCCGATTGCGAGTTCAGGATTCTGATTCCTGAATTCCCGAAGTGCCTCATTCCCTGGCGCTGCAAGATACTGCTTGATCGTTGCGGCGTTCTTGGCGAGGTTCGGGTGCTTCTTCGTCTCTCCGTCGTCAAAGGTGACGTTGGAAAGAAACTCGACGGCGGCAAGTTCGCGTTCCTGTGAAACCGGCTGGACAGCCTTCTCCACGGTCGGCGTTGCGCGAATGAGTGCTTGTTTGGCACGGTTAATTGTGTGGTCAATGAGGGCTTGCGGGTCTGCTTCGTAGCGGGTCTGTTGTTCTTCGGTCAGGTCGGAGAACTTCACCGAGAAGTCATCTCCCTTTCCGTATCCTTCGCCGGGAGCAAGGTGTTTCGGAACGCCTTCCTCGTCAACGACGGGAACAAGTGCCTGCTCTTTCAGTATTCTCACATGAGCTTCAGCGACCTTCTTCCATCGCAGGGATTCCTTACGCGATGCCCCGCCCTCGCGTTCCATCCTTGCCATTTTCGCGTCAGGAGTTTCCTTTGTTCCAAGCTGCGCCAGAATTTCGTCCGGCGTCGGCTCCGTCGCGGCTTGTCCCTCAACGGGGGCCACTGCGTTTGGATCAACGGGTTTTCCTGCTTCTTTGCCGCCCTGTCCGACATCGGGGGCTACCGGGGCTTGTCCGGGGTCGGGTTGCGCTGGTTGGGGCTGAGAGACTGGTAAAGGGTTGCCCTGTGTAGCGGCAAAGGCTTCCGCAAGGGTCGGGTTTGCGGCGGGTTGCGCTGGTTCAGCCGCTGGTGCTGGCGCTGGTGCGGGAGTTGGTGTTGGCGTCGGCGCGGGGGGTGTTGCGGGCTGTGCTGGCACGTCACTCATTTTTTGCTCCTGTTGAGTTTCGCTGACAAGTCCTGTTCGTTGAGTTCTGCATCTGCGATGGAGTCAATCAGACTGGCTTGCTCTTTGGCAAGGCCTTTTTTGGATTCCATGAATAATACAACCTGATTCTGTTGCCCCTGAATGAGAATTTGCGTGGTTGTATCCGTAGGTTTTGTGTCCCTTCTGCGCGTCTCGTCAAGTCTCTGAAGTTCAAGCTCAAGGCCAAGCATTGTGATTCCACCGTCAGTGTGAAAGCATTTGTCGAGCTTGTGCTGAACGACGGCCAGTTTCTTTCTTCGCCCGGAAAGCGCCGACTTAACTTCCTCAAGGTCGCGCTCGGCCTGTGATCCTACGTTCTTCAAGAAGCGTGGCATTAGAACGCCCTATTCGTTGGTCGTTGTCCAGAACGGTTGTTCGGAGTCATCGAGCCTGACATGCCGCCCATCGGATTCTGTTCATCCGGCATTCCGGCTGCGGGGGAAACTTCATGTACGATACGATCAACGTCTGTGAATACGCCTGCCGCTTGGCCCGTTTCCTTGCGAAGCTCAACCTGGTCAATGTACGGGTCGTTATTCCAAAGCGGGTACAGGGACATGAGGCGCTGGAAGCTCTGGTCGCGCTCTTGCATGAAGCGCGTTCCGTGCGTGTGGATCGTGTAGCCGTCTGCGATTGCTTCCGCCTCAATCGTCATCCAGTTGAATCCGCCATCCTCGCGGGCCACTCTGATAACGTCGTTGTCGATGAACCACTTTGATCCCATAGCGAGAAGCAGTCGGCCCTCTTGCGAGATCCCGAACTTTTCGAGCATGAAACTCTCGGCGCTCAATCGGCCTTGCGCCTGTTGAACCATCGTAATCAGTCCTGCGGCTGTGCGGTTGTCGGTGATACGTCCAGGCATCCCCTTGCTGTAGTCGGTGAGGCCATAGATGTCTTGCAGGAAGGTCTTGTACGATGCCTCGTCTTGGAATGTCTGAGGCGTGATTTCAGGCATCCGGTCGATGTGGAGGGCTTGCCGAATATCAACGCCGGTTGGGTATTCGTGGACGGCATACGGCTTATCAGCAAAGTCGATTGCAGGCTTGCCGCCCATAACGTCCGAGCGAATCCACTTGGTCGGGAACATGACTTGTGCAAGGTAGTCCTGCCTGAAGTTGAAGTTCATCATCATTGCGCGAATGATGTCTTCCACCATTTCCAGGCCCGAGATTCCGTAGACGTTGTTTCCGTCTGGGCAAGTGTAGTACGAAATGAGTGGAAGCATTCCGCCTGGGAGGGGGTTTGGGCCGCTGTAAATTACGAAGCGGTCCTGCGCGATGATGCTCATGCGGTCGCGCTGAAACCACGTCACTACTCGGCGTCTACCAGATACGCCCTCGATGTCGCGCATCCTGATTCGCCAGTCTTCTTTCGTGCCGCCAAGCGAGACGCCACCGACAATCTGCATCTGGTTTGAAAACGCACGGTCGTATTCCCCCGTTGATTCAGGCTTTGTCTTAAGCAACTCTTCTACGTCACTCTTCCTGAATCCCTCGTACTTCTCAAGTGCCTTAATCTGCTTATCGGTCCACCAGTCAATCCAGTGGAAATGGTCAAGACAGTCTTCGGCGTTGCGGTCAATCGGGTTAATCAATCCGCCGTTCGGGGCCGGTAGAATCTGGAAGAAGTCAACGTGTTTGGAGTTGAGAATCGGCAGCCACTTTCCACTCTCGTTCTGCCTGTGCGTGACGTAGGGCAGACGAAAGGCCGTTCCCATGACGCACGCTGATGGAAGGGTCCGGGCAAGAAATTCAGCCGGCATGTTGAGCTTGGAGGGGTGGTTCATCATGTTCCGCAACCATGCTTCGGCCTGCGGTGCAAGAAGTTCGTAGATCGGGGATTCGGCTTCGAGCGTCGGAGAATCCTTCTCGCGTGAGAAGAGGTTTTCGTGAAGCCGCGTCACGCGCTCTTGTACGATGCTGTGTGCCACGTTCAGCATGATCTTGCTGAAGGTGCCTTGGAGTTCGTCGGGGAGTTTGCCGCGATAGAGGGCGTATAGTCGTGAAGAGAGTTCCCACTGCATCTTGTGGGCGTCGAGGTCTACGATAAAGGCTTCTTGGAAGCCTTTGACAATCGGATCAAGCCCTTTGGGTTGGACTGTTGGCGCTGATTCTGCGTCTTTGACTTCCGTAGCACCTGTAGTTGCCATATTCGCCGTCTACAGCTATGCGGAAAGGTTGTCAACTCATTTTCATTATTTTCATCTGATGTTTCATAAGGTTTGCAAGGCTGTCCTGTGGCTTCAGATCGTGCATGATTCCGCGTGTTCTGGTCGAACCTTCCTCAAATTTCCTGAACGGTAGGCGTCCGCTACGCAAGGGCTGGTTGCTCCCATCGTCGTTTTGGCGCTGCAACGGTCGGCCCCTTCTGACGCTCTCAATCGGCAAGTCACTGAGCAAGTACACAATCATGTCGAGAACGTCGGGAGAACTTCCAACGCGCTTCCTGTGCGCCTTCTTGTCCTCGACCTTGATCTTGCTGCCGCCCTTGCTCGACATCTCCTGGTAGCGCCGGTCTCGCATGTTCTGAAGCAGCGTGGGGTTCCACGGCAGAACAATGACCTTGTACGAGATAAGTTCTTTCAGCGTCCAGTGAAGTTCGGTGTAGCGGTCGTAGAACTGATAGTCGAGTGTCGGATCAACGTTCGCCTGGAAGCGTGAGATTCCGTGAAAGAGTAGCGTCTGTTCCATTCGGTTTGCGATAGGTGCGCCTACTCCCCCGGCGTCAATCGTGAACTGGTACGGAGCGATTCCAAGTGAGCGATTGAACGTCACAAGATATTCAGCCTGCCCGATGTCATCCAGTCCGCCCTTCTCTTCGATGTATAGAATTTCCGTCCCGTTCCTGACGCCTAGAACCATCGCGTCACCATCTGCTGTTCCGCTCACGTCCGCCGCGCTTCGCGTGTCGCCGTGGTTCGCTTTGAATTCTGAGTCTGGAGTCATCGCAATTCGCAATGCGGCTATGTCGTCTTCGGAGTACACGCGGTTATCTGCTGCGCCCTCGCTTCCGATTCCGTAGAGCGTTGAGCGCACGAATGCAGAGTTCTTGCCAAACTTCTTCTCTATGTTCTTTCGCTCTTGCAGTTTGAGCGGCGTGTGCAGATGCGGGGCTGATTTCCATGTAACGATGCGCCGGTAGTTCCAGTATTCTCCGGGGAAGGTGTAAATGGGGTCGCTATCGAAAACGTTTTGGATCTTGTGCGTGAACTGTTTGGACGGGTTCATGTTGATCGTGTCGGCAAGGTCGTGCTGCCGTTTTCTCACAACGCTATCGAGTTGGTCCTGGTTGATTGCGTCTTTCCAGAACCAATTCTTATCGGCCTCCGTCTGTTCAGGAGGCGTGCTTGTTGCAAGAAGGAAGTCCGGGTCAATACGCCGAATTCCTTTGTGCGTCTCGTTATGTACGTGCTTGGCTTCTTCAACCAGATACGCAAGGGGCCGGTAGTATCTGACGCCATTCTCAACGTCCCAATATCCGTGACGGCCCTCAACTGATTTCGGGTCGCTCTTGACGTAGAGAACGCAGACGCTTCCGTTCGGGGCCGTGATTCTCATGGTCTGCTTCACTTCCCATTCAAACCCCTGCGCTGCCAGCTTCTCCCCGATGTTCTCCAGCAGTGAGAACAGGGTGTCGCGCAACTGTTCCTCGTTTCCGCTTGTCGCGTAGCAACGTGCTCTCGGGAATGCGGCCATGACTGAAAGTAGGAATAGCAATCCAACTACGCTTGTCTTCCCTGATTCATTCGCCGTGGAGACGGCAACTCGGGAATGCGGGATAGCGGCTGCGTTTAGTAGCGCGATCTGCCAGTCGTACAGCGCCATGTTTCCAAGCCATAACTGCGACTGCTCCACTGGATGCAGATACTTCGGCCATGCAAGGTCTTCGGTGGAGTCCATAGTGTTGCCTACTCGCGCATGTACGGCTGTTCAAGAAGAAGGTCGCGGATCACGTCGCAGTTGTTTACTCCGCGCCGTTCGCCTTCCGCCTCCAGCTTCGCTCGCTCGATCTTACTCAAGCGAAAGGTGACGTTCTGGTCTCTGCGTTTCTCAGGGTCGGTCGTGTTCATGCGGTCCTCTTACTTGTCTTCATACCATTGTTCTTCTTCGGCGTCGATCCCCTCAATTCTGTCCTCAAATCTTGTGAACTCTTCGTGGAAGTTCATGTGTGCCGGTCCTGTTGGTCCGTTTCTCTGCTTGGCAACGTCGATGACGGCAAGAGTCTTGTCGTCCTGGCTTCCGTCTCCGTCGCACTTGCATGTACGGCGAAGAAGCCACACGTTATCGGCATCTTGCTCAATGCTTCCCGATTCGCGGATGTCCGACAGCTTCGGTATTCCTCCGCGCTTCCCGTCTTCTGGCTTTCTGGAAAGCTGCGATAGGACAATGACGGGTATGTTCAATTCCTTCGCGCATTGTTTGATGTTGGCAGAGATTTGACTTACCTCGACCTGCCTGCCCTGTCTTGAGTATTCCCTGTCGTGAATAAGCTGCATGTAGTCGATGACAAGTAACTCGATACCGTATTTCTTCTTCCATCTCCGCGCCCTAATCCTCAACTGACAAATATCTATTCCGCATGTGTCGTCAACGTATAGGTTCAGTCGTGAAAGTACGGAGGCGGCTTGTACGAGTTGTGCGTGTTCGCTCTGAACCGGAATTCCACGGCTCATTTTCCGTAGCATCTCCCAATAGCACACTCGGCCATAGGAGCACTTCATTCTCATTGCAAGAGACTTTGCGCCCATCTCGATACTGAATATTCCAACGGCATGTTTTTTGCCGTCCGGGTCTCTTGTCCCGCTCGCAACGTGTTCCGCGATGTTCATTGCAAGTGAGGTTTTCCCGTGGCTCGGCCTTGCCGCAATGACGGTCATCTCTCCGTCTTTCAGTCCAAGCGTTGCGTTGTCGAGGTTCGAGAATCCTGTGCTGAGTCCGATCAGGCTCTTGCCGCTGCTGATCGCCCTTTCAGCATCCTCCATAGATTCCCTGACGGTATCTTTCCACTCCTGTTCCTGAACCGCATGGGCCAATTCAATCTTCGCCATCTGGCCGGAATGGTTTCCGAGAATGGTGTCTATGGTTTGGTCGTCGGAGTCAAAGCAATCCTCTTCGGTCTGTCTGCATTGCTCTATGATTGCTCTGAGTCTCGCCTTGTTCGCAACGATGGAGACGTAGTATTCGGAGTGAGCAAGGACGGGGGCGCTGTCGATAGTCTTCAAGACTGCTGACGATCCACCTACAGACTCAAGTTCTCCTGCCAACTTTAGAGATTCCGTTATTCCTATCGAATCTATCAGGCCGGTTTTTGCTGCCGCGCTTTTTGCGTGTCTAAAGATCGTCCTGAATCTCGGGATGTAAAACGACTCTTCAGAGAGTTGGTATTCTCCGCAAATATCCAGGACAGGACATCCTTCACCAAGGATGCACCCAATCACGGCGCTTTCAGCCTCTTCGTTGAACGGGGGAATTCTCTGTTCGTTGTGGTTCATAGCCTAAAGGTCGATTCTTGGTTTGGCGTTCGGATTTAGACGCGCTGGTGCCTGTGCAATCTTACATTCGTCTTCCCACCGCTTTTGGTGGAACCATGTTGAGCCGTTGGCAAACTTGAGGTCCGGAAAGTCCGTTGCCTGCCGGTGGCGAATGTAGGCGATGTACCGATTGATGCCTGACAACACTTGCTCTTGTGTCGTTCCTGACTTCCTGGCCTTGATGTAGTCCTTCTTGGCGTTGCTCTTGCCGGTCTTGTCTGGGTAAAGTGACCAGCATTCACCGAATTCGACATCGAGAGAGGAAAAGGTCGCCTCCCCTTTACAATCCCCTTCTGGAGAAGATACAGAAGAAGATACAGATACAGAAGCAGAGGGTAACGTTTCCGTAACGTTACACTGCGTTACATCTTGTCTTTCCCTGTATCTACGGACCCTTTCTCTGGTCTTCTGGCGTTGAACATCGTCATCCCGAACTCGATAGATCTGATGGTTCAGTATCAGCCATCCTCCTGGTGCTGGCATGATTCGCCGCCCATCGTTGTCAGGCGTCTTGCTGCTCGGGTCAGGAGTCTGGAATATCCGCAAGGCTTCTTCGGCCTGATCGGTTGGGACGTTCGCCAGTCTCCCTATCGTCCTGGCATCGCCCTGCACGTATCCGTTTTCATCCTTCGTTGCCAGCATCGTTATCCAGACGATGCGGATGTCTGATGTTTCATTCCAGATACTTGACTGTATGATCTCAGGAACAAGTTTCGTGAATCCACTCATTTGTACTCCACGGGTTTCGGGGTGAACGTCCCCCAATGGTCTACGCTGTCCGGCCCAATACGCATCGCCGTCTTCAGAAGGTCGAGTTCGTGGCTGGTCCAGAGCACGGTACAGACCAACTCCTGCACGCTCGTCTTCTGCGCTGCCGCGTCAACTGCAAGAATGTCAACAAGGTCTGATGGTAGCTCGATCATCATGTTATTTTCCCTCCGCGCCGGGGCGGGGCGGCACGATGAAGACCCGTCCACCCTTCTCCTTGCCGCAACCGTCGCACGCAGAATCCGGTCCTTGGTGGGGTAGTACGCCGTGATCGGATGCATAGTAGGCATCCATCAACCCGTTCACTTTCGCGCAGTCCGGGCAGATCGTGGCCGACCGCCCAACAAGGGCTTTGATTCTTTCACACTCAGGGCAGGCCATGTGTTTCATGGCCGAGTATCTCGTTTTGCATCGCGGACACTTCATGTCACGCCTCCTTCTCCCACCCCATCACCCAGCCAACCATCGCCCACAACCCCCAGTAAGCATACGCCGTCACCAGGACGCAGATGTACGCGGTGAGGAGGTTTAGGGCTAGGTCGAGGGCGATCACGGTTGCTCCACACACCCAGCAGGACACGCTTCCATATCCTTGTTCCGTACCCGTCCGCAGATTCCGCACTTGGTCAATTCGTCCAGGGCTTCCTCCTCCCAGCTTACGGCCCACGCCCACCGCTTGTGGCACTTTCGGCACTGGCCGGCCGTAAAGCACGATACACCGTCATCGCCTGGTGTTAGCGACGCCAACGTCACGGCACCATCGCACTCGGGGCAATGGAAGAACCGCCCCGCCGCCGCCCTCACCGTCCCCGCAGCACTGCGCTTGGCCTTCTCTGGCTTGGGTGCCTTGAGCTTGAGAATCCTGAACCATCCTGGTCTATTCATGGTGTCTCCTTGTGTTCATATCACTTGCCCTCCGTGCCGTTGCCTGCCTTGTGCTGGCGGGGGGTCATGGTGACTCTTCCGTACTGTCCTGCGCCAGCGGTTGCCAAAGGCAAATGTGGCTCTCAGTGTCTATCGGCACAACATGCCCATGCCGACAAACGGCGTGTGTCGCATTCTCGCCGTCGCCCCATGTCGCCACGCGGAATCCCGCCGTCTGCGCTTTCTGGCGCATCTTTTCTTCGTCAATCCAGTCGCGCCTCATGTCTCTTGCACCCCCCGTGATATTGGAATCACCTTCCCGCACCCGTGACATTCCCACTGCGCCGCGTCACCCTCGCCGTGTGGTGCTCCTTGGCTCATTGTTCTTCCACATTTAGGACACTTCACGTCAGTACCCTCCAACTGTGTTCCACCAAAACCGCCGATTCGGGCGTACTCCATTCAGCGCCAGCAGTACGTCTTGCAGGGCGTCCCTGTACCCTCCTGAATATCCTTCACTGGCGAGGCCGTGTGCATACATCCCTCCGCGTGAGGCGTGTCCGCTGATCTCTTTATCAGCTTCGTGCATCGCCTTCGTTATCGCTTGCCTCAATCCTTTCGTCGGCATCACAGTTTCTCCAGAACATCCCGAACGAAAAACAGCCCGATATTGATTCGGGATATTACAGTCTCAACGCGCTTCTCAGCCTTGCGCTTGCTCAACCCTCGACCGAACACCGCCAACACTACTCCCGTCTCAATCTCCACAACTTCTACTCGGTAGGTCTTCATATCAGTCATCCGTACTCAGCTTCGATCCAGGCAGCGACTTCAACCAGACGAACAGATGCCCGCCCGAGACAACTCTGAATCGACCACCCTTGATGTCAATGATGTCTCCACGCTTGTATGCGATCTCAGGCCCGCGCTCCCATCGTATCCGAATCTCGCGCCGTCGTATCTCACATATCTGAGCCTTGTTCCCAGAGACCCCATCAACGGCAACAATCTCGCCAACAGCCAGCAAGACAGCTTCATTGGCATACGCGTTCTGTTTCTCTTCAACCGTATCCAGATTCACCATGATCCCTGTCGTCTGTTCCTGCATCTCTCATGCCCCTTTCGTATTGTACTGCATTACAACGCTAAGACTTCCTGCGCCATCCGTTTCGCCGCGATCTCGCAATACCGTTCCTCTAGCTCGATGCCGATAGCCTTGCGCCCTAGATCCTTGGCGGCTCGTAGGGTCGTGCCGCTGCCCATGAAGGGGTCGAGAATCAGTTGTCCGGGTTCAGTAGGAAGCAGCAGCCAACTCATGATGTGTTGCGGCTTCTGTGTCGGATGCCCAAGATATTCCGCCGATTCGAAACACCCGACAGCAATACGCGGAAGATCAATAACCGTATCCGTGAACCGATCCCACGCCAAACCAGGTCCACTCGCAAACAGCCAGATGAACTCCGAGCGGAACCGTGGCACGTTCTTGCCGGTAGGCGGCGCATTGCGCTTCCACCATGTAAGCAGCGCAACCCTACGCATGGCACTGAAAGCAATCGCCGTCTCTGGCGCACTGTGATGGGTGCAGAAAACCGCAACACCCAGCGAATCGGGCAATCCTCCAGCCCAATCAAATGAAGCCGACCACGGATCTCCTATCGAAACAGAATTCTTTCCTCGGCCTCCAACTTGCGAACCCATGAAGTCGGCGCGATCATAGCCTCCCGTCAAACCCACATACGGCGGATCAGTCAACACCAGATCCACCTTCGGCAACCCCGGCAGGATATCCCGGCAGTCACCGCAGTAAATCGTCACAGCTTCATCTTCGTAGTGCGGCTTCATATCGTACTGCATTATGAAAAATGGAAAGTTTACAGGGTGACATTCATATGAGGGTGGTCATTCTCGCTAGGTCCCCCGTCCCCCCCTTCGGCGTCGGCGTGTGGCGCGTGGTCTCTGTGTTCTGCGTGTTCGTCGTTGTTAGACTGTTGTTCTAGCAACAAACCGTTAGCAGGCTGGGCATTGGGGTCGTCATCCTCTGCTTGTGTCCCTGTGTGTGTCCCTTTGCGCTGCCTGTGCTCGCGTGTCAGCGTGCCTAGCGTGCGGGCTATCATCGAGGGTGGTGCCTTGCTGAAGTCTAGCACGCGTTGCACCATCCAGGTCAGCCCACCTATCTCCTTGGCAATCTCCGCGTGTGTCCGGCCTGCGGCCTGTGTGATGTAGGCAAGCAAGGCTGTCGGTTCGGGGGTCGTGATTGAATCGTCGGCATCCAGGTGGAGGACCTTCACTGCAAGGGCTGCGGCTTGTGTAATCTCGGTGCTGGTCCTGGCCTTGCGTACTGCTCTGGCAATACGCTCGGCAATCTCGGCGCGTGTGATTGGCTCGGGGTCGGTCGTCGCGTCGTCGGTCTCGTCGGGCGGGGTCGGTGGCGGCGGTGTATCAGCCGGACGTTTGGCGTCTTCTCTGGCCTGCGCTGATAACCATGCCACTCTGCTTGCGAGGTCGGTCGATTTCAGTAGAACCGACGCTTTGACCTTCGCTGTTTTCCTAGAGTTCTTGGGGTTATAGGCAATTAGCCATGAATCGGTGCCGGTCTTGCTTTGGTATCCTCTGAGTTGTGCAAAGGATTCCTGCTGTGGGTCGGGCATTGGTTGGGAAGGGTCAAGGGGTGCGGGTGTGGTGGTGGGTGCGGTGTCGGGATTCCCGCCGGTGTTAGCTGGGTCTGTTGTGGGTGTTGGTCCTGGTACTGAGTGTTGTACTACTACTATAGCCTCTCTCTCTCTCTCTGTATCTCTCTCTCTCTCTCCGTTCGGTTTATGGGGGTGCTGTGGTGAGTTGTCAAGTGCATTCGTTTTGGGTGTGGTCGAGGTGGTCTTCCTGGCTATCCTTTTGCGTCTTGTTTTCATGGTTGGGAAGATTACGGGTGGTGGGTGTTTGGTGTCAAATGAAAACGTATTGCAATTAGGCTCTAGGGTGCGTGGTATGGGTGCGAAAGCGGTATCATATTTGCAAGGGTGAGACGGCGAAAGGGCAATAGATACGGGGGTGAAAAGTATTTTCAGGGTGAGCGCCCCACTCCTGAGATGAGGGGTGCAAAATACTTAGTGAAAGTGCATTGCGTTTTGCCTTGTCGCCCCACCTTGTCTATGTGGTCTGGTTCCTGCTGTAGTATATGCAGGCCATTGGTTTAGAAACACAAAGAAAGGCGGGCGGGGATATGGGTTTGCAAGAATCAATCAAGGCGTGTCGGCGTGCGGGGGTGCCTCTGGTCGGTGTGTCTACGTGTGATCCTGCTGGGGTCGTGCGTGCGTGCGTGGGTGCTCTGAATGGCAAGGCTGAAGAAACGCCGGTTGTCCAGTGGGATTTGATACGCGGGCCGCTGGGCGTCAATGCGGCGGGCGGTGAGTGGGTCACTGAGGCCGCGCAAGGTCAGGACCCACGGATAGCTATGGGCAATCCGGCTGAGTTCCTGACGGCGCTGGCAGGGTTTGATGCTGGTGGTGTGGTCGTCATGCTCGGGGCGTCAAGGCTTCTGACAGATCCTCAAAGCGCGTTGCCGGTGGTTCAAGGTGTATGGAACCTGCGGGATGTGTTCAAGGCGTCCGGGGCGGTCCTGGTCCTGGTCGGGCCGGTCGGGTGGGCGCTGCCGGTGGAATTGCGGGATGATGTTGTCATGTGCTCGGATGCGCTGCCGGATGACGCGGCAATGGCGGCAATGTCGGATAGTCTCCTAGCGGATGCCGGTGTCGCTATTCCTGACGGTGATAAGGAAAAGGCGCGTATTGTTGACGCGGTTTCCGGGTTGTCCGGGTTTGCTGCTGAGCAAGCTCTCGCGCTGTCTCTGTCAAAGGAAGGCGTTGATATTCCGGGGCTATGGGAACGCAAGGCCAAAGCGGTAGAACAGACGAGGGGGCTATCCTTCGTGCGGTCTCCTGAGCCGTTGACTGAGATCGGCGGGCTTACACAAGTCAAAGAAGATGTGACAGATACTCTCAACGGGTCTCCGCGTCCGCGTGTGGTGGTCTGGTTTGATGAGTTGGAAAAGGCGTTGCAAGGTGCAACGGGTGGAGACCTGAGCGGCACAAAGTCTGACCTGCTGGGATGTCTCCTGACGTGGTGGGAAGATATACGGGCGGCAGGCTATTTGCTTATGGGTCATCCGGGTTCGGGCAAGTCCGCTGTTGCACAAGCTGCGGGCGCGGCGGTCGGAATTCCTACTCTACGCTTTGACCTTGCCGGTATGCAGTCGGGGATTGTGGGGTCGTCTGGTGAGAATATGCGGGCAGGCTTGGAAGTCGTCCGGGCTATCGCTGGCGGTGAATCCTCAAAGGATAAAGTCCTTGTGATTGCAACATGTAACGGGTTGGCGTCAATTCCTTCTGAGTTGCGGCGTCGGTTCTGGCTCGGGGAATACTTCTTTGACCTTCCTACGGGTGACGAGTTGGCGTCAATCTGGTCAATCTGGAAAGACAAAACGGGGCGCGATTCTTCTGAAGCGTTGCCGGTGTGCGACGGTTGGACGGGTGCCGAAGTCAAGGCGTGTTGCCTCAAGGCATCACGTCAAGGCGTGTCGTTGGTCAAGGCGGCGGAAAGGATCGTCCCTTTGTGCCAGCGCGAAGCGGCAAGTGTTGAAGAGCGCCGGCGTGTTGCGTCTGGTGCTCTGCTGTCGGCGTCGGTTCCTGGGCCGTTCCGCTTCGTCAATAAAGCGTCCGCGTCGGTCGGCGGCGGTCGTAAAGTCAACTTGAATTAAAGGGGGGGTGCGTAATGCCTTGTGATTCAATACAGACAAGTGCGGTGGAGTTGGGAAAAGTCGACCATGGCGTGTTGGCGGCGTCTCTCCGTGCGGCGGGCTGGAAAGTGACGCATACGGGCGGCGTGATTCGGGCCACGTCATACGTTGACGGGATTTCGGCGCGTCTGGTTCATGCTGGTTCGGCCTGCACGATTACAACAGGCGGTAGTGTTGCGGCGGTCACGTCCGGCGTCAAGCGGTCGTATGCGTCTCAACTGGTCAAGACTCAAGCGGGCCGGTTCGGGTGGCGCGTGTCGCAGGGTCAAGGCGGCAAGCTCTTACTCCAGAAAGGATAATGTCATGGCGGATATATTGGAAGTTGAAGTATTGGAAGACGGGACATTAAAGGTCACGTCCGGCAAGGTCTCTATGCCGAATCACGCCGGGGCTGAGGCCTTTCTTCGTGATCTGGCTAGGGGTTGCGGCGGCAAAACGGAAAGGCATCACAAGGCGGGTGTAGTTGGTGCGGTGCTTCACGCGGCAAAGCATATTGTGGGGGGTGTGGGTCATAGTCACGGGTAGGGTTCAAGTGTTGGTGTGTTGGTCACAATCGAAGGAGCAAGGGTGTTATGAATGAGTCAAAGATAATGGAAAAAGCGGTGTTGCTGCGGGTCTACAAAGGCAAGGCGGGTAACGTCCGCAAGGGTGATTTGCGGCAAGTCCAGTGCGATGCAGACAAGTCACGTTTGAAGCTCGGCAAGGTGCGATTCATCTCGCCGGAATACAAAGCCGTGATTACGTTTGATAATGAGATTACGGCTTGGGTCAATCGTCGGGCTATCAATGTTGACGTGGGTATGCGGGGCGTGTGCCTGCTGCCGCGTGATCTCCTGGGCAGTGTTGACGCTGCGTTGCAAGACTTCAGCGACAAGCGGGCCGATCTTGTCGAGACGTTCATGGGCGTTTACTCGGATGAGCGCAACGCGGCACGCGAAAGAATGAACGGTCAATTTTCCGAAAGGGATTATCCTGACGGGGATAAGGTTCGGGCAGAGTTCTCCTTGTCCTGGTCCTATGTCACGTTTGGTGTGGCGGATGGGCTTCCGCCCGAATTGGCGGCACGCGAGCAAGACAAGCTCCGCGAACGGTTCGGGGAAGTCGAACGGGATGTGACTGAGGCAATGCGCGTGTCCCTGCGTGATTTGGTCGGTCATCTCTCTGACCGTCTGCAGGCTGGGCCTGACGGCAAGGCGAAGATATTCAGGGATTCAGCCGTCGGCAATCTTGTGGAGTTCTTGGAGTTGTTCAGTGCCAGAAATGTCACCGATGATACGGCGCTGGCAGATCTGGCAAGCAAGGCGCAAGGCATCATTGCGGGGGTCTCTCCGCAAGGGTTGCGCGATAAGCGGTCGGTTCGCGAGTCGGTTCGTGATGGCCTGGAGCAAGTCAAGACTGCGGTGTCGGGCCTGATTGAGACCATGCCGGGTCGCAAGTTCAACTTTGACGATTAGCAGGCGGTCAACGTGGGGCGCGTATACGATATCACGCGCAAGGGGGGCGGATTATGAAAGCAAAGCATACGGGCGGCGGATGGCAGGCAATGCGGGTGCCGGATGATTGTATAAAGGTGCTCGGGTTCCGGTGGTGGGTTCGCGGGCCTGCTGACGGGAAAGGATTTACAAACATTGCGAACGTGTCCGGCGTGCGTCCAGTAGAAGAGCAAGAGGGCAATGCGCTGCTCCTGGCGGCGGCTCCTGGCCTGCTGGCGGCGTGTAAGGCGCGGCTAGAGTGTGATGAGGTATTTGAGCAGGGCACTTCGGAGTGGCATCAAGCCGTCGACTGTGCTGATTGTATGATGCGCGAGGCTATTGAAAAGGCGAGCGGGTCGTGAAAGTAACCCAGCCGGACCTGTTCGCGGTTCCGTTCAATCTCGGCGCTGAGTCCTGCGACGACGGCGCGAGGGTCAACGCCGAACGCGAGGCGGCACGGGTGCGGGCGGCGGCATTCGAGCGGGGGCAAGTCGACCTGGTGCCGGTTCCTGGTCCGGGGCGGATCTCCGGGGCGGCGGCAGAATCGTGACGGGCCAAAAATCCGGGCAGAATTTTTTCCCGGTGGTCGCCCAGCGGGGCGTGGACAGACGTAGATACTGACTGACTGACTGACTGACTGACTGACTGACTATACGAAATCCAACACTGAAAGGGGCGATACATGAAGACAACATATGCAGCGCGGGTACTGGAATTGGAAGAGGCTGGTTGTACGACAAGTGATGCACAAGGTTGTGCAGACGTGGAACTAAAGCGCGGCGTGATTACGTCGGATCAACACGTTACGGCGGCGGTCAAGACTCACTCTGACGGCGTGACAATGGGCTGGACATACGATGACAGAATTTTGCTTTTCGCAAGTTCTGACTACGATAACCGGGGAACCGTCAACGGTCCTGTTCTCGATATAACTGACATCTGCGCCAAGCTCGGCAGGGGTGGCGCTTACAAACTGTATCTTGACTGAAAGGAACATGATGAGAGCAAAACGATGGATGTGGAATCACGTAGAAGAGCACGTAGACATGACGTGCTTTGAAGTTTGTGCAACTACACTGGCGGAAGAGACGGCACAAGACCTCTATGGGCGGGCCGCAGAAGAAAGGGAATTCGAGCTTGCTGATGAAGTTGCCGCAGATGCAGAGCGTTACGGGGTCCAGAAACTTTGTGTGGAGCGAAACTGGAAGGGGTAAGAATGAAAACTGTCGACTTTCATAATCAAGACGGGTCGGTGACAACTGAGACTGTGCCGGATTGCTGCCGGTGCGGGATGTGCTGTCTGTCTGCGCCGTGTGGGGTCGGGGTGCTGGCCTATGGTCTCTCACCAAATATGGCTCCGGGTATGATGTCGGGCATGGCTCCGCAGGGGCGTTGTCCGGGCCTGTCGTTTGACGACAAGGGCAATGCTGAGTGTGTTGTGTGTGAGAATTCCGGCGGTGCTTTCGATGACGTGTTTACCGCGTTGGGGACAGATCCCCATAGCGATGAAGGCAGGAAGGCGTTCATGGGCTTCTTCGTCGGGTGCTGTCTCAAGGCAAGGTGCATAGACAAGTTTCAGCATGAGCATAATTTCGCCACACTACGAGACTCCACAAAGCGCAAGCTGGCGGAACTGGCGCGGGGCGACACTGACTGACTTGTGGAGAAACAGAAAGGGGTAACTATGTTCATTCCGTTTACACAGTTCATACCACCAAATGCGCGGCAACGAGAATGCAGCGTAGAAACGCATTCTTCCGAAGTGGAATCCCAGGCTAAAGCAATCATGGATGCAGGCGGAAGATTCACTGTTGAAGTCCTGGGTACGGGGGTCGTGAGCTTGGCCTGTGAAGCATGTCTCGTTGACGAAGAAGGCGTCGATGACATCGCCATCGAGTTGTCGAATAATGGGCCTGACATACAAGCTGCGGCTGAACGCATGATAAATACGGCATACAACGAAATGAAGAATGCCGGAAAGGTGCCGGTGAAATAATGGACAGAAAAGAAATTTGGAATCCTCCCGGTTCATGGATGGATAACATTGACACGTTTCTGCTCGAACGTCTTTGGGAGAAGAAAGGCTCTCCTGGTATCTTCAGGCGGTCAAGGTGGGGCGTCGATATGTTCGCACAATTAACATTGGTCGGGACTCTCTGGACATGCCATGACGAGGTTCTTACCATGAGAAAAGGGGAATCAACCGAATGAACAACGGCCATCTATTCAAGAGAAATGGCGTCTTCTACCTGCGCCGTGTCGTCAACGGTAAGCGCGTAACGTCAAGCCTTGGCGTGACAACCAAGCCGGAAGCGGATCGTGAGCGTAAGGCTCTGCTTGCTGCTGACAAGCTCGCTGCACATAACAGCGGCTCTGCTGCTGTGCCTGCTGTTAAACTGACTGACTCATGGGCGGCGTTCGTGTCGTCGGCAAGGCGTAAGCAATGTACTGACTCCACCTTGGGCGTCTACAAGGCGCAATGGAAGGGCTTGGTGGACTGGCTACCGGCAAAGTGTTTGACCCTGGATGACATAACACACCGGATGGCGTCTGACTATCTGCTGATCCTTCGGCATCTGATCGGGCCGAATACGTGGAACAAGCATCTCACGTTGCTTCGGTATGTCTGGAGGGTACTGCATTCGGATACCGGGGGCATGGTGACGGTTCAAGACCCGTTCTATGGCATACCGGCCATGACCGTACCACTCAACCGGCATGAGGCATTCACAACTGAGCAGATCCAGGCCATGTACGGGGCTGCTGTTGGTGAAATGCGGGACATCATCGCGGTTGCGGCCTATACGGGCCTGCGCCGGGTCGATTGCGTGACCCTGAAGCTGTTGGATTATGACAACGACACCGGCACAATCTCTGTGGTGCCTGAGAAGACAAAGCGCACTGGCGCTGCTGCTGTGATAGCTGCTGCTGACATCGTGCGTGAGGTCTTCGAAAGGCGTATGCAGATGCCGACTGACTCACAGTACGTCTTTCCAGACTCGGCCTCGGTCTACCTGGCCTGCCCTCAGACCTGGGGAATGCGCTTTTCAAGGTTCATGGAGAAGACTCTACAGATGAACGGGGATAAGAGGCTCTACGGCATGCATAGTCTGAGGCATTGGTTCCGAAGTTCATTGACCGATGCAGGCGTTCCCGAAGCTGTCATCAATTCAATGATGTCTCACGCAACCGGCAGCGTGACGATGCGATACGTTCACCCGTCGCTCGATGCACTTAGGAAAGCGGTGGCAACACTACCAGATATCAGGCAGTAGCCTGTCGTATAGGCGCAAACTCACCGAAGTAGTGCTTCTCGGCTTGTCGTCGTACGGCAATCGCGTCTTCTTTGATGACAAAACATCCCAGAGATATCTGCGTGCGGTTGATCTTGATTCGCGCTCTCCAGTTCGTGTTAGCCTTGTTCCAAGTAACGCCTATGGCACCACTGGTGTTATTAGAACGCGCAGAACAGTTGATGGCGTTCTGTGACCTTGTGCATTGCCGAAGGTTACAACGGCGATTATCCGCACGGTTCCTGTTGATGTGGTCGGTGCTTTTCCAGTCTGGAAATATGATGCGGTGTACTACGACTGTCTTCCCGTGATGTATGATCTGTGGGTATTCGCCTCTACCTAAACAGATGCGTCCAGTGGATCGCTCAAAATCAACGGCATCCATCTTGCTTGTGGCGTTTGGGTACTTAGGCGTGGAAATGTCGATGAGAATTGTCCCGTCGCCGTAGTCGTGAAGGATTCTGTTGGTCTTGCGGTTCGCCATGACAACCTCCGCCTGTTTCTCAACTCTGCGAGAATGCCCTGTAAGCGACGATCTCGGACCCTACGTGCTAGATCATACAGCTAGGGGGGGTGATCGTGGCTCAGGCGTCAACCTGCGTACAGGAAATAGGGTCTGCGTCTACTCGACGTTGGGGATCTGCCTCTGCTCGCGCTCGGCAATCATGGCGTCTGCAACCGAGTATGCCTGTCGTGCTATTGCCTGTTGTCCAGATTCTTCTACTTTTGGGTCAGGGCGTTGCCAATAGAACAGAGACAATGCCTGTCCAGCGAACCAGTCACGTAGCGTCATGCCCGGATTCTCGAACTGGCCCTTACTTGGCCCTTCAGCCGGAAATGCCGGTCCACCATCTTTGGTCTCGCTCATAATTCACTTGTTCCCAAACGGAGTTGTAACCTGTGGGAGTTGCGGCTGTAGCGGCTGATTGAACGTCAATACGGACCACCACATCTTGCCAGTTACCAGCACGCGCAATCGCTCGCGCCACGTCAGAGACCAGCACGAAATGACCTCGCCACCTATCTTCTTGTGGGCTGGCAGGGGAAGGTATTCCTCCTTCTGGTTCTCAGCGTACACGCAATTCTGTTCTGGAAACTCTATCGGCTTCATCGCATCCGTCCTCCATCGCTGTTCTCATCTTCCCGTTTCGTTGGTTTCATGGTGCCTTAATATGCAAAGAGGCGGCAAGGTTTATGGCCCTGCCGCCTCTGTTGCTTCACTTCTTCTTCGGTTGAGGCTGTCGAACTGTTCCCCGGTTGCCGGTCCCGCCTCCACTTCCATCCTTCCGGCGTGTGCCTCCACAAGCGCCCTTCGATCCGCGTCCTGTACTGCCCTTTGCCATGACTACTCACCCCCCTTCGGTTTGTTACCCCGTACTGATGATCTTCCGTGTCGGCGTGATGCCCTTCCGGCGCATCTCGGATTCCTTTGCACGGTCCAGCTTGTCCTGAACCATCGCAACGGTCCCGTCGCTCACCTTTACCTCGTCATGGTCAACCATCTCGCCGTTCACTCCACGTCCACACCTGATGCAGTACAGACCGTTTGGAGAATCGACAAGGAAGGGAGCGTTGCTGCTGACCTCGGCCTTTGCCGGTCCACACCATTTACAGCGCAAGGCGGGTCCGTCCTTAGACTCTACCGCCGCGTTGCCTTCCGTGTACGCCTCGATGTCGTCAATAGGCACGATGACAAGTCCATCCATGCCGTTGTAGCTGAACTGCTGCGCTCCACTGTACGGCGTCACCAGGACGCGCTTTCCCTTCAGCGCAAGGGCTGCTGCAAAGACTTCCGGCCTCGCGTCCATCGGCGGCGTGATTGCGATGACTAATCCTATCGTGTTCTTTCGATTCTTCACTGAATCTGGAAAGATGAACGTGGTTCTGTCCTTCCAGAGCGGTTCAAGCTGAATGAGGGCTTTGCCTGCAAGCGGAGTGATCTTTGTCATTTGCTCAATCTCCTATTCCATGATTTTAGTTTCGCGGCTTTCGTCACCATCATCTGACGTGATCCACAAGCGGCAGGACAGTATTCGTTGCTGCATACATATCCCCCGTCTTCTTCTTCAGGTTCCGACCCACAGAACGGGCATGGAAGTGGAGTGATCTTTGCCATTGGTCGTCACGCCTTCCCTTGGTTGAGCCTGAACAATGTGGTGCCAACGAGTGCTTCCGTTCGCCATACGGTCAACTTCATCCCCGGCTTAGTGGTTCGATTCGTCCAGACCTTCTCGTACCAGCCTCGGAGTATGCAGTCGTCTTTCCATATCACTTTGGTCAAGGCGTCCTCAACAGACCTTCCCAACTTCAGCGCGTCGGGCGTCTGTAGGTGCTCGTAGAAGAGCGGGGAAGAGTCTTTGGTAAGGTCTATGTTCTTCCCTGTCCCGTAGTGAGACTTGGGGCGCGGCATGTAAAATACCATCGACACGGTGAGGCTCTTGGTCTCAAGCGGCTTGCCCGCCCATGCGTCCTGTGCCACACCGCGCACGTCTGCCCGCCAGTCCTTGCCAGCCTTTCCGCTCGCGTCCGTCAAAACGATGACCGGCCTTCCCGTTTTCGACAGAGCGGGTCGACCGTCCTTGGTTCGTATGAGGAATGGGCGTTTGCTGCCGCCAGGTTTCGGAATGCCATGCACAAAGATTTTAAGGATAGGTGTTGTGTTCATGTGCTCCTTAAAGCCGGTAGCCGTGGCCGAGCCTATCGTGCAAATACATGCACCGCTTACTGTTTTTACGCACGGCTACCAACTCGTCCTCACCCTTACGGGGTTTTGGACTTCTTGACCTTGATGATGTCCTGCGCGTCCACATGGTTCAGCAGGATCGTGACGCCGCCAACGTGTATCTTGCGACGGCGCTTGGCTCGCATGAGTTCAGCGAGCTTGTTCTGTGAGGTCTGCGCGTTGTCCTTCGCGTCCTTTACCTTGTCGATTGCTTCAAGGTAGGATTCTGCCGCCTTGCCGACATCATCCAGCGTCCCCTCAGTACCGGGAAGCATCTTCTGTTTCGCCTTGGTCATTTCGTGTTGCTCCTTTGTTGCTGCGTTTCTGCGTTACTGGTTCCTGACTACTCGCCGTGCGTTCCCTCCACGGCACGTTCTTCCCGGTCCTTGGTGCGGGTGTCCAGTTCGGCCAGCGCCGTTTCCAGATACTTCAGCGCACTGTCATTGCGCTCGCACGCAAACTTGCCCTGCTGGTAGTACCGAATGCGGTCAGCGCACGCTTCGATAACGTCCTCAACGAATGCACCATTGGGTGCCTTGCGGTCGGGTCCACGTCCAAGCGGCCCGTGCTGCCATCCGATAGCGAATCCGTTTCCGAATGTTGTTCCGCCTTCGGGGTTTCCGTTTGCGTCATTCCAGTGTTCGGACTTGATGCCTACTCGCATATTCTGTCTCCTTGTTGCGTTGTTCCTACTCGTTGAACGGTCCATCTGCGTCACTCAGGGGCAAGTCGTCCTGTGCGCCCTCCTTCCCGGTTTCTTCCGGCTTCGTGGTTTCATCCTTCGGTGCCGCTGCCGGATCTCGCATATCAACAACGGTCTTGTACTTCCCGTCGTCCGTGAACGTGAGCGTCATCTGCTCGCCCGTCATACCTTGGAGCATTTCGCCAATCTCTGCGTCAAACGTACCGTAGGAAATGCCGTCGATCACGATTCCGTAGCGCGTCCACTGCTTCTTCGCGTTCTTGGCACTCGTCTTGACAAGAACCTTCTCGATGATGCCGGTCACTTCGTCGGTGGCGGTGTTGTCGCCTTGCCACGGCTTCTTGTCGGTCTCCTTCTTTTTGCTCCCTGTAGCCCTCGGGCTTGTCACCGGGGCGCGTGGGGTTTCATCGTCGTCGATCACGTCTTGCGTGAAGATGTCTGCCGCGCCCGTGACCGTAAGCGTCCCGTCAATATGTGCTCGCTTCTTTGAAATCTTCAGGACGGTGTTATAAACGTCGGCAATGTCTTCGTTCTCGATCCTGTTTCCGCTGGAGTCCTTCCGATAGCGGTACTTCGTCTCCATCGTGGAGGCAGAGCCTACGCCCTGACCGAGCATGGTTCCTTCGGGGCTATACATCGTGCATGACACGTTGTATTCCCGATGTCCATTGGGGAGGTCGGTTCGCTCAACGGAGAATTGAGGAACAAGCCTGAACGTCATTGCCAGAAGATCAGCCCCTGGTTTAAACAGGACGCTCTTGTCTCCACATCCCGGCACGGTGCCGTAGTGGGTTCCTTTCTTCATAACCTTTTCGAGAATCTGGTGAACAAGGTTCACTCTGTCCGTGACTTGCTTGAGCGAAAGCTCGACCGCCCCGCTCGCTCCCTGAACTACCAGTCCTGCTTCATTCTCTGTTGCCATGATGTTTCTCCTTATGATGTGATTAAGTTGTAGAGCAACCAGCTAATTACGATAACGCACAGAATCAATCCGATTGCCCATATAATGTCGAGTAAGGTTCTCACATCACTATCTGCTTGAACGTTACACCCGGCACGTTGAGCATCGGCTGGTTCGCCTTTGCCTTTATCATGCGGCCTCTGTCCAGCTTCACGAAGGAACGAAGCTCCTTTCTCGCTGCGAGTGCCTGGAAGAATTGGTCCTCGTTGAATGCTGTCACCGTCCACGTCTTCCTGCCGCGCATTCCGCTCTGAGGTCTCGCAACCTGAACGGTCGGTGCCTGGACCTGCTGCGCCTCTTCCTCGTACCGTTCCTTGGTCGAGTCGCGCTTCACTGTCTCGGACTTCTTCAACAGCTTCTGGCGTTCCGCCGCTGCCCTCGCGTCGGCTTCTGCCTGCAAGCGGCGTTCCTCTTCTTCCGCCCGCCTGTTTTCCGCATCCTGCCATGCAAGGACGCGATTGCGTAGCTCTTTGCGCGTTGCCTCGATAGGGTCAGCGATGTCCTTCCGCAAGGCTACCCAGCGTTTGTGCAGCGCGTGCAGGCCGGTCGTGATCCTTCCAAGAACCTCATGGTCCTTCACGGCCTTGATGTCTGCGGCCATCTCGTCACAGAGCGTTGTGGCCGTAATCGCGGTTTCCTCGCTCTTGACGACGATCTCTGCCGCCTGTTGCTTCCAGAGACTCATGCGGTCCACGATGGGGCCAAGGTCCGTGATGATTGCCAGCTTGACAGGATCGGTGATTGCTACCGCGTTGGTCGCCTGCACGATCTCTTCTACCTGTTCGATGTCATTGCTCATTGGTGTTGCTCCTTGTGGTTGTGTTGCGGTTAGAATGGTGCGTCGGGGGGCGGAGGGTCGGAAGGGGGATCTTCTTCCTTCTCCGCTTCTTGCGCGATGGGGCAATTCTTTACTTTCCTTTCTCCGTATGATCCAGAACACACCCACTCTTCGCCTTTCGGGGCTGCGCCGAAGTCCACTATGTGTCTTTTCAGAATGATGCTGTCAACTTCTTCGCGGCTGTATTCAACGTCGACCTTCATGCTGCTTGCTCCTTGGTTTGTCGGTGTTTTGGAATTAACCATGCAATTCAATAAGTCGCGCTGAGAGCCTTTCGATTTCGACCTTGATTGACTCAACCTCTTTGGCATCGCGCTCTTTGGTTTCGCGCACCATCCTATCGACTCGCTGCTGTTCTGTTTCGCTCGGAATGGCAGTGAAAACCCGAGTTCCCTTTCCATCTACGGGTCTCACGGTGTCTGAGTCAAATCCCATGCGCTTGCCGAGTTCAGCCCATGCGGCGTTTGCGTTCTGCTGTGGTGATGTCGGCGCATATCCGCCGACAATAATCATGGGCACCGGCTTACAGGCGTCTATGATCTTCCCCAAATCCTCTTCGCTCATTTCGTATTCTGTTCGCGGATACATTCTATTGCTCCTTCTCTGTGTGTTTATTCTTCCGGTGTTTGGAAAGCTACCTTTACGGTCGTGAGGTATTTCGACTGCATGGATTCTGCTATGCCATTCACAACGGCACTTGCGATTCTGCTTGCCCCGCGCTCCGACTGCAATCGCTTCTTGATCTCTGTGCGTATCTTGTCTCGGTTGTCGGCCATCAGTTCTTCAACGGCCTTCCGCGCTTCTTCGCGGATCGTGCTCCGCACCATTGCCTCAAGAAACGTGTATTTGTTTTCGTAAGATGATTGACTTTCGTTCCCCTTCTCGTTTGTCTTTGCGCTGAGAGCCTGTTTGACAATGGCCTCAATGAGTACCTGTGGATCGCGTCCAAGCTCGCTGATTATTGCAGCCTGAATCTTTGCCTCGATTATGGGCTTAACCAATCCGCTGCTGACTTCCACGTTCACTGTGTCTTTGCCGTCGCTCATTCTTGCTCCTTCTTTGTGTTGATCCCGAGCCTTGTCCTGAGATTGTGTACCGTCAGCATCGAAAGGAACTCACGCTTGGCCCGCTTCAATTCAAGAAGAGGCGTTGACTTGAACTTTTCATCCTCACTCAATTGCACTCCGTATCCGTGGTCGACCTTGATCCCGCCTTCTTCCTCAAGCGCAATCGCGTATCCGGCAAGCTGCCAGATTATCCTGGCATCAAGGCTACTTTTGTAGTCCACGATTACTGCCGTGTCATTGATTCGTGCGAGTAGGTCCATCGTCCCGGCAAAGCGATACTTCACCGAGTAGACTCGACGCTCAATAGAGATGAAGCGGGGCTGCACGGCATCACGCCACTTATGCCACGCCTCAACGTATGGCTCACACACTTTGTCGCACTCAAACTTCTCGCTTCTCGCCAGAAACGCATAGCATTCGTGTACCGCCCTGCCGCGTTCCAGATACCACGGGTCAGCTTTGAAACCTGGCAACACGTCTCCGACGATCTGCGTCACGGATGAAACGACAGATCCACCTATGCGGTACTCGTGCTTGCCGTTCTCGTTGTCGAAGGTGCAGGCGGGTGGTGTTTTCATATCGCCTTATCGTCTGGAATGAAGGACAGCCTCAAGACCTCAGTGAAACACATGGGGCATAACGTCTGTGTCGGCATGTCCCTGAACCGCTTGCGACATCGTTTGCAACGGCGCGGACGGTTTCTCCATAGGTCACGCAAGGAGCGCATGGGCTTATGCCTTTCGTTTGGCCTTGTTCCAGTAGGGGCTACCGCAACGTGGACAGCGAACGGGGAGTGATGGACAGCGGCGTAACCATGAATGTCCGCACCGCAAACAGTCGGTCGTCATTGAGTTGATGGGGGGTTTTGGTTTCATGGGCGCTACTGTAACAGCATGATGCCAGTAGCGTCAACAGGAAAGTTGCTACTGATTTGCGGGGTACTGGAACTGGTACAGGGCGCGTTTTCTGACGGTCTTCTTCATGCGGAGAACGCTTTTCTGTATGCGGTCCTGGCTCATGTGCTCGTACCGGCCCGAGTTGATTGCCGTCTCAAGGCTCTTGCGGATCATCGGTCCCCATATCAGGGTGAACTGGTAGCGTTCCTCGTCCGTCATGCTCCGCAACATTCTCTGATTCGTGCGCGGGTCTTTGTCCATGATCTTGACTGAGGGGAATCCGAAAGGAATGTCGTTCACGATGAGCCATTTCGCTACGGGGTCTGCGTCATACTCTTTGTGCGGTACTGGCAGAGAGTAGAACTGACGCAGGCGTGACTGCGTGATCTCTTCCCCGAAGATATTGAGGCGCTTGTTGAGCGTATGACTTGCCGCGAAAGGCATGTTGTCGAGGAATGCCGCGCCTATCGTCTTGTTGTCGTAAAGGGTCGGGTCAAAGATGTTGTCGATCTGCTTCAGGAGGTTCGGGACAAAGCTCGTCGTCGTTCGCGCCATAAGCGTATTGATCTTGCCTACCGTCTGGTCTGCCGTCTTGCCGTGGCTTGACTCAAAGATTGAAAGCAGATCGGACAGTTGCATGAGGGATGTCTGGTCAATGACGGCCCGGGGCATTGACATAAGCGAAGCGAGGGCAACGCGGTACTCAAACCCTTTCTGCTTCGTGGGGTCTTCGCTTCCTCCGTAAAGTAGCATGTCCATCATTGCGCCTATTGGTGCCAGAACCGGAATGAGCGGCGTCCATGCCCTATAGCTGATGGTCTTCCCGTTGACTGAGATTGAGTAGGGTTCGTTCCCTGCGGCGTACCATTTCGCTCGGCCACTTGTCGGATCGCCATAGGCTGTGATTCGGAGTGAGGGAAGGTCTTCTTTCTCGTCATCGTCCTTCCATTTCTTCCACTGGCTCAAGAAGTAGAACATGCCGCCAAGCATGAGAAGTGAGGCTTGCGTTGCCTGGACGCCCCACGTCAGCTTCAACTCTCGTATGGCTGCGCGTTCCTCGTTCGTGCTCGTCTTCTTCAAGTCCATGTTGATCGGCTTACCCGTAACGGGGTCAAGGTACGGGAAGGAGTGCATGGTCCTGATAAATCCAAGCGGACTGTTCGCTATAACCGCGTTGCCGACTTGGAAGGGGATTCCGACAAACGGAAAGATTATGTCGGTCATAACTCGAACGGGCAGGTAGTCAACTCGCTTCAGGTTTTGGATAGCGCGTGAGATATAGCCAAGCATCCCTGACACTGATCGCACGTTGAATGTTCCTACGTTTCCTGCTGCGCTCCCTGCAAGTTGCGCCTCTTCGCTCCATGATCCACGGCGCAACTCGTAGGCGCGTTGGTACATCTTCTCGCCAGTCCACCCTTCTTTCCTCGCTTGCTCAACGAAGGGCTTGAAGTCCTCTCCCCATCCCATCTTGCGTGCTACTTCACGCTGTAGGTTGAGGTCGGTAATACCGGGGTTCTTGGAAAGCTCTTTTGCCGTGACAAGTGCGGCGGTTGCCCCGTCGTTCATCAGGTAGAAGTTCCAGTCCTGGGCCTGCATGAAGGGGAAGACGTGTGTGAGCCATTTCAGCGGGTTCTTGTATCCGCCCTTGTTGAAGATGGGGTCATGTTCCATCGGGTTCACGTCCATGCCTGATTCAAACTTGGTGTTGTACTTCCACGGCTGCGATTTGGTCTTGGTGATTCGCCTGAATTCTTTTGCCGCCTCGCCAGTCAGCGGCTCCATTGCGCCACGTAGAAGGATGGGCACGTTCTTGAAGTTGCCGCGTATGATCTCTTTGACAATCATCGTCTCTATGTTGCCTGCGGTCTGAAAGGCTGTGGACACGGTGTTGACCATCGTGGTTGAGAATCCCGAAAGCATTGACGCTTTGCGGAATGTCAGAAGAAGGTTGAGCCAGTTGCGCGGCATGAGGGAATGCAGATACTTGTTGAGGGCGTCCTGTGAGTCTCGGACAAGGGCCGATGACGGGTCTTGCGTGCGTGTCGATGCTTCTTCAATCAGCTTTCCGAGTCGGTCAATCTCTGCGCGTTCTTCTGCCCCGATGGTTCGGATACCGTAGGAGTCCTGAAACGCTTCCATCATTTCAGTATCGGAAAGCATCTGTGTGCGTGCGGCCATGATGATATTTTCAACGGCCCGCTTATCCTCTGCTCCCCGGCGTAGGTCGGACTTGATGAAGCGTTCGTACAGGCGTCGGCGCATTTCCTTGTCAACGACTTTTGCGTATCCGTCTGCAATCTTCTTCGCCATGAGTTCGGCGTCTGATTCAGACCATCCGGCGTCAATGATTCTTTCCTTCAACTGCTCCTGGATGGTCTCCCCGTACTGCAAGGGCTGTGAAATGATGTTGTCGAGAATGGAGCGTACCGATTTCGCCTTCTCACCATCTGTCTTGTACTGAGGGAGGCGCTGTAGTTCGTAGAAGATACGTCCCTGAGTGCGTATAGAGTTCTCTCTACGTTGTGCCTCACTGAGTTCGGCCCGTGGTCCTGTGCGCTGGTTCTGTGGCAAGAGGCTGTCAGACACACGCGCTGCATCCATGCTCTTGAAGCGTTCAATGAGGCCGGTCAATGGGTTGCGTGAGGCAAGTATCTTCTCAAGGTCGGCTTCCTCGATGCCGTTCTTTCTGCCCCAAGCAAGCAAGCTGTTCTGCTGAATGCGCTCTTGGACTTCGGAGGGGTCAATCTTGTTCGCGCCCCACTGAACCAGGGACTCACGCTCGTTCTCAATAGCGCGTTGCATAAAGATTGCCTGTGCGTCGGCAAGGCTGATGTCGTTCTCGTCGGCAAGTTTCTGTAGGCGCTCAAGTGCCTTCTTGTTCGCCTTCTCGCGTTCTTCAACCTTCGCTTCTGTCTGTGCGGCCTGAAGCTCGTTCAGGATCTCATCGAGAGTTGCCGAAGTGCTGTCCAGAACAGACTGAATCCATAGCTGCGGGTCAACGCCTTCCGGGTCGCCGTCCTTCGCGGGTTTGGCTGCTTTTCCCTTCTTATCTCCAACGTTGACCTTCCCCGCCGATTCAATGTCTCCTATCGCGGTTGCTCCTGCCTTCGAGATGATCCAGCCAAACTCCGATTCGTATTGCGGTGCTATTGCCGCAAGTTCCTTCATCAACTCAACCTGCACCGTGGCAGCATCTTTCCCGGTCTCCTTCGCGGTTGTGAAGGCTTCATCTGCTATTGCGGTGAGAAGTTCCGCGACTTCTTCTGACATGCCGCTGGGGTCATCCTTCGCCGCCATGAATTTTGGTTTGTCATTGAGCGTCTTGGCATGTGCCTGCGCCTCTTCGTAGGTGTCGAACTCGCTAACGAGTTTTCCTAACCTATTCTGAACCCACGGCTTTCCAGAGAACGGTTCTATCGCTTCGTATGTATTGGCTTCTTCCCCTTGGGATTGATTCTGGACTGCATCCGCTTCGCCGGTATCGCTTTGGGTCTCAGACAATTCGGCCCTGAATGAGTATCGGCCTCTGCCGCCTATGGCGTGTCCTTCATCACTTGCTGTTGCCCGAGCAATCTTGATTGCCTCCGACTTGCTCTTGGCGCTGACCTCGAACGGTATCCCATCGCGCTCGTCCCATGCCGGTGATTCAAATGTCAGCGTAACGATGTAGTCCTGCTCGCCGGTCTCCTTCGCCGCCATGAACGTGCCGTCCGGCTTGCCCATGAGTTCGGCAAGGCGCTTCCTTGCTTCTGTAGCCTTGGTCCGCTTTTCATCCGCAAGTTCTTTGGATGGCTTGGGAACAGAGTCGAACCGCTTGACGGCGCGTTCCCACCCCTTGACCATCATGTCACGCTGCTTCTCAAGGAACGCGACACTCTCCCTCGTCTCGGAGAGCGCCTTCAACGATTTCTCAAGTGCGTCTTGCGACACTGAGTCAACCGTCTCCCCGGTGATGCCTACAAGCGCGTCACGGCCCTTCTTCTGGAAGATCGTGTTGACGGCGCTCTTGAGTTGCATCCTGGCGAAGATGAGGCTTTCTGCTGCCGTGGTAGGTGCTACTACTCTCCACATATCAAGCGCCTTGGAAAGCAGACCGGCGCTGCGTCCTGCCTGTGCCGCCTTCATATGCGCTTCGAGGGCTTTGTTCAGGTACTCTTCGTTGCCGGTCTCGTACCCGATTGTCGTCAGATACTTTGCCACGGTCTGAATCGCCGCTACCTGCTGCCAGCCTTCCATCTTCTGAAAGTCGGTATCGCCTATCGCGTTGAAAGCGTCGGCAACTGAACCATACTTCTCAACGTAGTCGAGTCCAGCGTTCGCCATATCTTCCATCGAGACCTGTGCGCGTCGTGCGTCAGGGTCAGAGCGTAGGGCTTGCATGATTCGTGAGCGGATAGGCTGTGACGATTCAAGGTCTGAGCGGGTCACTGTCTTGAGATGCTTCAGGACCGTCATGCCGTCCTTAACCTGCATCGGCGTTGTCGGCTGCTGTCCAGGCTGAGAGCGGATGTTTGCAGGGTTCCGCATTGCGTCGAGTAGGTCGGCCATCGTGTTATCGTCAATCTCGTCCTGTGCGGCCATGAAGCGGGGGGAGGGAGACTCCACGGGAACTCCTGCCTTAACAAGTTCGGCATTGAGGGATGGCGTTACCACTCCAGCGGGAACTGACAGACCTGTGCCTTCCAGTTGGCTTGCGACGTTTTGGGCAACCTCGCTATCAGGCACGATACGAACCACTTTGGCATAGCGGGATAAGATGACGCTTCGCTTGCGATCGGACGGGAGCTTGCTGCTGACGGGACCGGAGCGCCAAGGCTTCTCGCCAACAGAATCTTTCGCTTTTTCAGCCTTATATCCACTGGTCAACTCGCTTGCGGGGATCTCGGCTTCAACGGTGACGAGATTCGCTCTTGTTGAGGCCGAAGTGAATTGGTCGTTTAGCGGAGACTTTGATGTGTGGAAGTAAGGATTATACCGCGCCTTGATGGTCTTCTTGTCACCCTTGCTGAGTTTGAAGTTCCCATCGGCGTCTATCAGGTCCGGCCTTTCTTCAGCCTGTTCCCATGCACCAATCTGTGTCGGTGCGCGAAGAGTTCTACCAATTTTCGCAGACATTGGCGGATAGAGCTTTCCGTCTATCAACTGCATGGCGCGGAACACTTTGATCTTCTTGCCGGATTCAAGTTGATTGAGCAAGGTGCGGTCAGATACCTGGAGACTTGGCGTTGCTCCCCCAGCCGCCATAAACGGCAATGGCTCCACCTTGCCGTCCTGGTGCTTCTTGAATTCCTTTGCCAGTTTCAGGCGCTTGGGTATCGCAACCTCTTCCCCGGTCGGCATCCGTGCAATGACCTTGCCCGTTTCCTCTTCCTGCCACATGGACACGCCCTTGACGGTGCGCGGAGTCTCACGGCTCTTGCCATGCTCGGCCATCATGGTCTTGAACGCCTTCGTGACTCCCTTGGTCTTTGCGGCTTCTTCGGCAGTCAGTGTTCCGGCCTCGACCTCTTCGAGTAGTTCCCCCTCCTGCTGTGCAATGAATTGTTTTGCTTCCTCGGCCTGCTTCATGCGCTCAATCTTGACGAAGCCTGATTCCGTCTCGACACGTTCCTTGCCGCCTGTTGCCTCAAGAAACCTTCGTCTGTGGTCTACAAGGGCAGAAACCATTGTCGCCTTGAGCGGTTTCTTTCCAAGCGTCTCGTACACGGTCATTCCGTTGGGCAACCGTGCGGTTTTCGCTGCCTCGCGCAGTTTCTTTGCACTCATCTTCGGACTGCGTAGCTGCTTCTCGGTATAGAGCGATTGCCAGTCCTTCTTCTCGAAAGGTTGGCCCTCCACAACGGCCTCTTCGGGGGCAGGCAAGGAGCGTACCTGTTCCTCGGGGGTGACGGGTTGTGGAGGGCGTAAAGGGGTTTCGGCGGATTGTTCCAGAGCTTCCGCCTCCGCAATCAACTTCTTTGCCTGTGAACGATTGGCTAACTTCGCTATCTCGCGGATATTCGCCGCCTTCTCTATCGGTGTGGGTTGTCGAGGCTCCTGCTTCTTCAGTCCACCGGGGCCAAACAGTTTCTCGGATAGACGTTTTTCGGCGAGCGCACGTTGCCGCTTGGACATCTTCCCGCTTGGGGATGACAGGGCAATAGCATCGCTCATTGTGTCGGCGGTACGCGGGGGAAGAGTCTCAACCGGCTCTGTGGGTTTCGTTTCGGCTGCTGCGAACTTCTGGCGTACTTCCTCCATCTTTACGCGCACTTCCTCAAGCGTTGCGCCCTCCTTGACGTAGAAACTTGCCCCTAGTGCCGGTCCCTTCTGCGTGTCCGTGTACTGCGATGGTTCGGGGCTTTTCTCCAGTTCTCCGTCGTACCGGATGCCAAGCTCTTTCGCTATGGTGGCATTCTCTGAAATTTGGGATGGCGCGGTGTCTTGTTGGGCGTTGGCCGTTAGGCTGTTGATCGCGTCAACAAGACTCGTCCGCACCATCGGCAAATTGCTGTCTCCAAACATCTTATTCAGTTGCGCCGATGCCGCATTATCGCCTGCGCCCAGCTTCGCCATGAAGTCGTCCAGCATCTCCACAATGCGCTGTAGGGCTTCTCGGACAAGACCGGCCTGTTTCGGGTTGGCTTTGGACTTCTCGGCTATCTCCTGCCAGAACGCTTTGTCGGTTCCAAACTCCTGAAGGATTTGTGCCGTCATCTCTTCGGGCGTGTTCTCCTTCAGCGCGTCCATGCTCTTCTTCAACTTGGATTGAAGTTCTGCAACCTGGGTTGTGTCTGCCGTGTCGTTTACGATTTCAACCAAGGCTTGAAACGCTTGCGGCTTATCGCGTGCTACGCGGTGAAGGGTTTCATGGAGCGCGGCCACGGGACCGGGGTTCGGCATGTCCTTGGACACGTACATATTCCCGTCTTCGTCAAACGTAGCCCAAAACGGTTTGTCGCTCTTGTTGTCTACCCATATCACATTCTTGTAGCCAAGAGCCTTTGCAGCCGCTTCGGTCGCCTTTGTCTCTGATGTCTCAGGAACGGCAACGGCTGTGATGCTGCCCTTCTTGGCCTTGGCGCGTTCGGCCATAGCATCAACTAATCTTTGGGATTCTGGAGGCGGCGTGACTTGGCCTTGCGTCTCCGCGCTAGGTGGCGTTCCTTCGGCTTCCAAGTCCGCTTTTCCTTGTTCGCCCGGAATTCCTTGCGCTTCCAGCTCATCTGTCGCCTCTCCTTCTGCTGCTTGCTGTTCTCCTGCAAACTGGTTAATCAGCGTGGTCTTTGCCTCGACCGTCTCTGCCGCAAGTATCTGGTCGGCCTGTTCCGGCGTGAAAGCCTGTGAAAGTTCTTCCTTTGTGAAGGGTTCGCCGCTCTTAACCTTGTTGGCGGTCTCTTTCATCTGCCTAACAACGCTTGAAGGTCCACCAAGCACCATTGACGGGCCGAGCGCCGCTTTGAATTCATCGAACGCGCCCTTGAGGATCATCTGTAACGGCTTTTCCGCTGCTGGGATCTTCGCTATCTTGGCTGCAATGTTTCCCCATATATCGTTGTTGATCGCCTGCCAGAATTCTTCAGACGCCTCAAAGCCTCCAGACGTGAGTGTTCTCGTAAGTGTTCCGGCTACAAACTCCTTCACGCCAGTTTTCATCAACTGCTTTTTCACGGACTGAATAATGACTTCGTTCAGTTCACGCTTCGCAAGTTCCGTTCCACCTTTTCCGAGTAGCTTGCTTCCAGGGAGATAGATGTTGATGAACTCCAAGGCGGCGTATGGTCCTGCGCCTACTGCCGAAATCTTGTTTGCTATGTCGTCGGGAATGCCTTGGTCGCGCATATCGGCATAGAGTTGCCCCTTGCCCTGAAGGTACATCGGTGCCGCGCCTCCTAGAAAGCCGCCGATCTTTCCTCCGAGCGTTGCGCCTGCGCCTCCAAGTAGCGGGACTGTGGCAACTTCTTCTGGTGCCGGGATGAACGCCCCACCTACTGCCGCTGCGCCTGCCCCGATAGCAGTTCCGGCCAAGGTACCTGCCGCCCTACCTCCGATGCCCTGCATCATGTCGGGAAGCATGGCCGCCGCGCCTACAAACCAGTTGCCGCCCAAGTCCTGATAGGCTGCGCGGTACTGCTTGTACTGCTCGTAGGCTTTCTCGCGTTCTTCGATGCTTCCCTGAACGGCAAGAGACTGTTCCAGCTTCAAGCCTTCTGCGCGTTGCCGGAACGCAATAGGCATTCTCTGCCATATTGCCTTTTCCCTTGCATGTTCGGGAACGCCTGGGATTTGGTAGGGCGTTTCCGGTTCTACCTGTTCTTGCGCGGATGGTTGAGCGGGTTGCTGCGGGGCTGGCGGGGTGTATGGAGTTCCACGCACTTTGGACAAGGCATAGTTCAGGCTGTCGTCTTCTGCGTCTTGCGGTTCAACGCTTGCGATGGGCCGTGGAGTTGGCGCGGTTGGCGTAGTCGTTGCCGAAGACAAGGAGTCAGACCAAGAAAGAATTTCGTCCTTTGTCATTGTTGTTCATTCCAAGACTTATCGGCACGTTCTCTCGTTTCGTCAAGTTTCCTGCCAGCAAGAGAAGCGATTTTCTTGACCACCTCTTCAACTTTTGCCGCTGCCTTTCCTGAAAGGGTTCCGATTGTTCGTATCCATTCGGTGTCATCTTTCAGTGCTTGCGCTGGAGTCTTTCCAAGATCGAACCAAGTATCATCACCGGCGTTATACCCCCACATATATCCGTTCTTGATTCTGAATAGCGGCTTCTTCTCTGTCGCTTCTTTCTGAACCTGCTGAACGACGGCCTGCTGCGGCTGTGTTTCCATTGCCGCTGTTCCTGTAGGCGCAGACGCTTGTGGTTGTGCTGCTGAAGTGATTCCAAAGGTTCCTTCAAGTTCTTTGGCAAGCGCAATGTCTCCCGGCTTCCCGCGTGACCGCAAAACATCAATCATTGTTGGCGCATCGTCCTCTGTGATTGTCTTTCCATCGCGTGTTGTTGCAATGGTCTTTCCGCCCTGCTTCATGGTGCCGGTTATGTTCGGCTGTGCCGCTCCAGCAAACGCAACCTTGCCGCTTTCCGTCGTCATCATGCCGGTGTCCCCTGTCGGTGCGTCAATCTCCTGCTTGGCCTCGTCGTACCCAAGTCCGTACTGCTCGGCGTACCGTTTTCCGATTGTCTGTGCGTCCATAGGAATGAATTTACCTGCTGCGCTTGTGAGTCCGTATTGTCCCGGCAATCCTCCAGACATTTCCGCCTTATCTCCCGGCGTCAATCCGAGTTCCTTCACCATGTCGGGCGGGATGATTCCGTTCTCGCCCGTAGTGCTCTGTATCCGCATTCTCACCATCGCCTGTTCTTGTGGCGGCAAGGTCTGGAACACTTCATTCCCTTGGTCCTGCGTCATCTCCTCCATCTTCATGGTGTCGTACTCGCGCTTCAGGGAGGGTTGACGCGATATGAAGGATTCCATCATGTCCCGGATGAAGCCGGGGTGGTTCGGGTACTGCTTGGAAAGGTTGTCGCCAACGTCCAAGAGCTTGTCCAGCGTATTGATTCCGCCAACTCGCGTCATGGTGTCTGAAAACTTGCCCCTGATTCCCTTGGAGTCTTTTTCCCAACGCGCGCGGTATTCAGGATTCACGCTCTCCGGTGACATCCTCATGGGGTCGTCAACGAGTGGCGTTGTCTGATTCATGATCTGCTTCATCGGCATAGGAGCACGTGACGCACCGCCAACAGCCTGAGTCATCATGCCGTCTTCCAGGGCTTTCGCCTGTTGCCGTGCGTCGGGCCGATGAATTAATTGCATTTGGTTCTGAAGGTCTTCCCATCCTCGCTGCGTGAGAGAGCCTCCAAACGGGTTTCGGATTGCAGTCGATCCCTCTATCTTGACCGGCTGCATATCCGGCATGGGCTGGACGACTCCGCTATTTGCAGCATCTCTGCGAATCATGTCTGCATATTCGTTTACGTTCCTCTTTCCTGATGCGAAAGCGTAGGGGTCTACCGGGGCGGCGGGGGATGCCGTCATTGAGGGCATTGCCATAGGAGTCTTTTGTGCCGAGTAGCGAAGCGGCCAGTCCGCAAATTTAACTGCATTTGGAGTAGCCATTTTATTTCACCTTATCCTTCTTTGAGCACGGTACACATTCTTTCCCTTCGAGGAAAACCTTTCCGCCTACAAGTTGAACGTTCGCCTTGATCCACGGCTTACCTTTCGGACAGGTAAAATCCTCTGAGTCAACGTCAGAATGTGCAGAACAGATAGACGCCCTGAATCGTTTCCCCTTCGCAATGCTTCGGCATGTCTCGCATTGAGGGCCGTCGAAACATTGTGCCGAGTCAAAAAAAGTCATCGTGTAATCCTATGCGTAAACAACTGCACTGTACGTTCCTGTTGATGGCGTGTATGAACCTTCAGGTCCATAACAGAGTCCAATGTCGGTCTTGTACTTCCTGAGATACCGCGTGCCTCCAGCAATCAGCGCGATGGACATATTCCAGCGATAGTTCACTCCTGTTGTTACATACCAAATGTTGACCTGCCCGAGAGTACCTGTTCCGTTACCCTGCCAAGCGTAAGAGAACATTCCTCCTGTCCACCATGCCACGGAAACAACGACATTCTCTGGAAGAATCAGAACATTGTAGTCGCACAATAAATCAGGGGTGCATGGACTGATTACTCCGCACCATTGCGGTACACCGCCTTGAATTCCATACAGCGGATTCCCTGTTGTGGGATGGACAAGGACTCTGCCGGTTGTTCCCGAAACAAGAATCTGTCCGTTGGCTTCGCTCATGGAGTGTATACCTCTCCAGTGAAGATTGTTGTCCAAGCACCCCAAGCTGAGTAAGAAAGGTTGCCTGATGCTGTTACGGTCTTCTGTCTCGTTCGGTATCGGAGAATGTGCGTCGTCGTACTGTAATCAATCTCGATGGTGTCAAATGCGGTTCCCGCTGCTCCGTCCGATGGTGCGGTGATCTCGCCGCCTCCGCCTTTGCTAATAACATCTCTGTCGCGTTCAATGAACTCATTTCCGCCCAAGTCTTCTTGCTGATTTTGACGTTCTTCAAATTGCTGGTAGAACTCTCTTGGAAGTGCCGGTCCTTGCTCCACGAAGCCTTGTCGTGTCATCCCGTTCATGTTGGTCGAGACGGTTTGCTGCAAGACCATAAGGACTTCGGAGAATCCGGCTAACTGTTCATTGATGCGGCGTTCAAAGTCTGACTGCATCTTTTGAATCAGGCTG
>Ga0307928_10000204_pt1 | contig 40983 bp, 51 predicted proteins | sample AceLakmetagen232_FD_201815 | JGI IMG/M metagenome (GOLD analysis project Ga0307928, IMG submission 201815) | Saline water microbial communities from Ace Lake, Antarctica - #232 | ecosystem: Environmental > Aquatic > Non-marine Saline and Alkaline > Saline | place: Antarctica: Ace Lake...
CTTATACAATTGTATTCAGAATCACCAACATTTAGTGAAGACGGAGAAGTTGTCTTTAAAAAAGTAGAGATCACCTGCAACGGCATAACATTTAAATTTGCTGATATAACTTTGCGAGGTGAAGATGAAGAAGATTAAGGACGCTATTAAAAAACAGGTTGCCGACAGATTGTCGACAGCTGAGGTAGAGATTGGAGAAACTTCCATCAAGAACCTCGATATCCACCTGGATTTTAAAAAGATCTTAACTAAGCTTAAGCGCCTTGAAGAAGAGATAGAAAACCTTGAAGCTAAGATAAGAAACAATAATGAATGATTCAACTGGAAACGTACTATTGCTGTTATTTGTTTTTGTAGTTGTAGCAATAACAATAACTACTATTTTTTTAGTTGTAAAAACATAAGCAAAAAGACACAAATGTTAAAGAAAAAAAAGAAGAAGAAAAAACCATCTGAGAAAGAAGTCATGAAACTAATCATAGAAAACTTAAGGCGTAAGATGCCCGCAGGAATATCTTTCTATAAACCAACCGAATAAACCAAATGAACATACCAATGGAATATGACCAAATAGAAAAAGAAGTTGATGAGATTTGGGAAAATGTATCTGACCAACTTAAAAATGATTCCAAGGAAACAAGTTTCAAGGAGAGGTTAGCAAATAAAGAGTTAAAAGAGCGAATCCAAGCATTATATGATACTCGACTAAAGTATTTCATGAAACCAGAATTAACCTCTGAAGAAACTCTAGAGATGATAAATATCTATACCGAATTGATGGAAAGATTAATCGAAGAAATGCAAAGAAGAAAGCAACAAAGACACTCACAAAACATAAAAAGAATATATCACTTCGTTACGGAAAGAGATTATCGTAGAAAACAACTCAAAAGTTAAGGACATCGATGATGCATAACAAAGAAGACCTTTTAGGAATACTATTTGAAGCAATGGAAGTGCTATCCGAAGTTGAATCACGGGAAGATGCACTGGATATGCTAGAAACCGCACAATGTGCCTATGTAAAGCTAAACGTATTCTTACTCGCATACGATAGGGATATTCTAGCTGGAACCCCTGGATACATGGGATTCAAAGAACATTACGACAAGGACACAGACGCCAGCGTTACAAGTGTCGAGGACACCGATGAAAAATAAAGATCTCTTAACGGATTTAGAACAAATAACATTTATAGCAAAACATCTTAAATATAATCTTCCAGTAGGTGTAACAGCATCCGACATTGAAATAACATGTGGAGGTTTTTCACTAACATTGGATTCTATTACAGGAGAAGAAAGACCAACAGACCTAAGCCCTGTTAAGGATAAGATTTTAGGGGGTAATCATGGAGAATAACGGTGGTATTATAGATCTTTCAGACAGCTTTCTAGAAAGGATTGCTAAGTTGGAACAAGCTTGTTTGGAACAAAACAAAGAAGACAACGTAATACAAGACGTTAAGATCAACCAGTTAAACAAAGAAATCGAATCACTAAAAGGCGTAATAGATAAATTTAGAGAAGACAATGACAGTATGCTCTATACAGCCCTTTCAGCAGCTCAAGCAGAAATGCCTGTGATAGATAAAGATGCCAGTTCTTTCGGAAAGCAAACATATGCAACCCTGGCAAATATAATAAGAATAACCAAGCCAATCCTGGCTAAATATGGCTTAAGTGTTTTGCAAACATTCGAAGATAGAGGCGTAGGCGGCGAAATATTAGCAACAACACTATGTCATAAATCAGGACAATCTGTTTCATCATATAAAATTCTACCTAGCACACAATACGATGAAAAGGGAGAAGTACTGAATGGCTTGCGTTCGGAGGGAAAAGCAATCACATACTTACGAAGATATTGCTATGTTTGCGTTTTAGGTTTAGCCACGGAAGACGTCGATTAAAAGGAATACTATGAGATTCTTCGACCAGAGTGCAAAAGAAAAAATAAGAGAGCATCTAAGAGCCGCAGGCCAACATACCGACTTAGATGGGAGCGTGCTAGTAGACATTATGGAACATCTGATGGCTGAAGACTCGTCTTTCAAAGGCAATACTTTCGATATGGAAGGGAATATCTTCGACGATGTTGAGAAGCACTTCAATGTCACAGCGAAGCAATGTATAAAAAACAAATGAACTAATTACACTTGATGTATAAATAACAAGGACAGTCTGGGTGTAGCGCAGCTGGTAGCGCACTCGCCTTGGACGCGAGGGGTCGTTAGTTCGAGTCTAACCACCCAGACCAATATAAGAAAACAAATGAAAATACTAGAAATCTTAAAATCTCAATGGGATTCAAGAATGAGCAAATTAACGGCAGAAGAAGCAAAAGTAAGAGCTCAAAGGCAAGAAGCGTTGTTAAAAAACACAAAATGCTTGGCATTAGTTAAAGCTTTGGGGGCCTTTGAAGATCTATATATCCAAAAAAAGGCTCAGGTTAAAAAACTCTTTGGCACTAAAGATGGATCAGGTCTTAAGCTTGTTATCAACAAGGATAGCTTGGGGAGCATTCATGAATTTTTAAACTTAGTGCTCCAACTAACTTGCATTGCAGCTAATATAAAAACTACAGCGCTATTACTCCGCCAAGAAGATAGCGCCGCAGTAGATCTTGATGAATTCGACGGTGCCGTCGAAGACAGAGACAAAGAAATTAAAAATTTTGAAGACATTAAAGAATCAATTTATAAAGAACTAGCTTCGTTAGTAAGGGAAAACATATGAAAATAATAGAAGGCTTAAAGTCAATAAAGAACTTAAACAGAAAACTGTTAGACATACGAAACAAGATTAGCTTATACAGTGCTGATTTTGATTGTGATACTCCAATGTATCCAGACCAAAAGAGACAAGTAAGCGCGTGGTTGCAAGGCTCTGAAGACATAGTAAAAGAGATCTCTAACATAACCTATAGAATTCACAAGACTAACATCAATACAGAAGTAACGATTGTCCTGGGGGCCAACACGGTAACCAAGTCAATAGCAGAATGGTTGTACAGGGTTAACAAGCTGGCTTCTGAAGAAAAAGCTACTTGGGAAGCATTAAACGTTAGAGATATTGGAGCACAAAACAACTTTAGGCTTACAGGGTCGACACAAGAGTTTAAAGTGAAAAGAAGGCTTTACTTCGAACCAGCACTAAGAGATAAAAAGATAGAAGCTTATAGCTCTGAAATAAGTGAAATACATGCTAAGTTAGAAATTGTAAACGCTACTACAGACCTAGCGGACTAGTCCGTAGAAGGTTAACAACCTGTAAGGTTAACAACCTAGAAGGTTAACAACCTAGAAGGTTAATAAGTTAGTTTGACATATAGACATGAAAACATAAGAAAATAATACTATTTCAAGGGCTGGAAAATAAACCAGAATCCTGAAAAACCGGTTAATGCACCATAATCCTTGCTTGTAAAGGATGCATGAAGGTTCGAATCCTTCACCACGTCTACATCGCCTTGTGTGACGGCAGGCAGAAAGACCGTAAGTATTAAGCTTGAACGTTTAAAGTATAAATCACTGTTAAGAGTTAAGAACAAACGTTTAAAGACAGTACGATAAGGACCGGATTTAGTCCGAGTTCGAATGACCCGATAAAGTTAAGGTACTTGTACCTTTGGATAATTGTTTCCATTATGTCTTGTTGGGGTTCCTATATGGGCAAACTGATAAAAATGTTGGGTTGGTGTCTCAGACACACCTGTGTCTCAAAAGGAGAGTAGTAGTGTTAAAAAGTTTTACTTCAGTAAAGATTTTACTGGTAAGTGTGTTTATTTAATTATGATAGAGTGAACAAAATTGATTATGTAAAGAAGCTTATCGGTAAAAAGTAAGAGGGCCATCGTGGCCCTCTTCTTAAATTCTATGTGGTTTTAACCTGCCTTAATGGCAATCTTTCCACTAGCACCTGTTGCAGTCCAAACTCCCTGAGTAGAAGAATAGGCAATAGCATATATGTCAGTAGAACTAAAACTACTTGTTTCTGTACTCCATGTTCCAGTAGGTGCTCCTGTAATGGTTGCAATTTTCCCAGACTTAGCAACAGCCTTCCATACACCATTACCATAAGCTACACTGTGTATTCTGGTTCCACCAAAAGGATTGTCGCCGCCAGTAATCTGAGTCCATGTTCCAGTAGGCGTTCCATTACAATATGCAAACTTTCCATTATCGCCTACAGCAACAAAATATTGACTTCCATCATATGCAACATCAAATATTATATCGCCACCAAAGCCAGGAGTTCCATGTAATGTCCATGTGCTGGAAACATTCGTCGCCGTGCTAAGTTTTCCACCATCACCACAAAGTACAAATGTTGTACCATCAGTAGCGTTTCCCCTAATATCACTAGATCCCATATTTGAAGTTCTAGCAGTCCAAGCTCCGGCTAATGTTGCAGCAGTAGATATATCTCCACCATTACCAGTTATTAAATAGAGTGAATTATTTGTGTCATAACCAGAACTCATAGCATATCTAGCTATAGTGCAAGTATCTGTAGTAAATGCCCCAGTAGGATCAGTTGCATAAGCAAAAGACCCATCTTCAGAATGCGGACAAACTATGAAGTAACCATTAGTAAAGTCTAAACCATATTGCGTTGTGGTATATGGAGGAGTACCACTTTGAGTCCATGATGTTGGCACTGATGCATACCCTAAACCATCAGTAGAATCTCCAACAGCTGCCCATGCAGCGTTTCCAAAAGCAACTCCCCTCTGAATATTAGCCCCCCATACAGTCTGCTGTGTCCAAACAGCAGGATAGCCCCGCGTTCTTTTGCTCATTAGACCTTGCAACCCGACCAATAAACTCATAATTTCTCCTCGGTAATTTTTAATCTTCTTTTCTTTGCCGCTACTGATAATTTTTTTCGATGTTCTGCAGAGAAGACTTTTCCCTTGTTAGCATCAGAAAGTTTTTTCTTGGTTTCTTCCGACATTTTATACCCATTCTTAAAGCTACCTTTGTTAGGCTTTATGAGTCCCTTCGTTCCTTTATTCCATGCTACCTGAGATCCTATTAATCCCTTATTCCACGGAGGGATCTTGTGCTTATTATATAGAGCTATATTGCAATGTAATTTAGCATGGCACGAGTTACACAAAGTTATTCCATTATCTATTTCAAAACGCAATTCTGTATTCTCACCCCAAGGCTTAATGTGATGTGCTTGTAATCTATCAGTAGAAAAACATTTTTTGCATGCATAATTATCTCTTTCATAAACACTATTTCTCCATTGTTCATAAAATACACAATACCTAGTTCTTCCATACGATTTTCCTTTATTCCAGGAATCGCGACCTTTCTTCCAGCTTCCAGAATTTGCTTTTACCAAGCCTTTTGTATTTTTATTCCAAGTAGCATGACCTTTTTTAAATCTTCCTAAATTAGGACCTTCTTTGGGTGGATGAAATTTCAAATTATGACATTTTCTACATCGACCTCTATATATAGCATTACCAGTAACCTTACTTATGCCATTTTTATGAAATTCACTTAACGGTTTTTCTATTCCGCAGTCTTTGCATATTCTCATAATAACTCCTTAATATGTATGTCGTGAGAATAGCAAAGAAAACGTTACATTACCAGCTCGTCTTTCATATTGTTTTATAAACTATAATTTCAAATAACAGTTTAATGGATAAGCCTTCTACTATGCTTCCATATCTCCCCCGATTGCCCAAACATCCGATGCAATCTTCACTAGACAGCCAACACTATAGAGTTTAACCGTCGTATAGGCATTATCCGCGCTCTTCAATGTCGGTGGAACTGCACCCGAAAATGTAACCTGGCCCGCCCCTCCTTGTTGGAAGCATATGATAGAGCCTATTGGGAAAGCCTGGGCAGCATTCGTAGGAACTGTTACCGTTATTGCAGCCCCGTTCGTAAACGTGAAGAATTTTCCTTCATCACCCGCTGAAAGAAGAAATGTGTAAGTAGTCCCAGTTTCATTTTTAAGAGTCGTACCAGTGGATGCAACGGTAATAGCATGATCGCTATTCGATACTGTCACGCCAGTTCCTGCGGTAAGAGTTCCTAGCTGAGGCACTGCGCCAGTCTCACCGATTAGGATTTGTCCATCTGTAGGCTCTGCTGTCCATGCTATTGCGGCAGCAGTACCAGCACCGTAAGGTAAGCCATGTGATGTTTGCACACCAAGTTTAGCCTTTAAAGAAGTAGGTATAATTGCAACAGAACCAGCTCCACCAGCTATAGCTTCTGCATCTGTCGCTAATTCAACAACTCCAGTTACTGCTGTTGTTGCAGCCCTGCAATCAAGTGCTAAAGCATGTGCGCCGGGAGTAAATGCTATTGTGCCTGTCGATGTTAAAGTTGCAAAGGCAGGGTCGTCCGCTGAGTCTCCAAGAAGAACTTGACCATCTGTTCCTACAGTTAGCGCTGTAATAGCTCCAGTTGTGGCAGAACCAACAAGAACACCATGATCTGTCTGAGTACCCAGTTTAGCTTTTAAAGAAGTACAATTAACAACTGTACTTGCTGTTCCCGCTATAGCTTCTGCATCTGTAGCTAACTCAACAACACCTGTAAGAGCATCGGTTGCAGCTCTTGCATTCAATGCTAATGTTCCTGCTCCAGTAGCAAATGCTATTGTGCCAGTCGATGATAATGTTGCAAAGACTGGGTTGTTAGCCGAATCACCAACTAATACTTGTCCGTCAGTTCCAACAACTAAAGCCTCAATTGCTCCTGTAGTTGCTCCAATTAATACACCACCATCTGTTAGTGTATCAGTTCCAATTCCGCCATTGGAAACCTCAATAGGGTTACCAGTTCCGATTACATTTTGCGTTGCCATTTTCTACTCCTCCTAAACAATAGTTAAATTACCAACCGCCGAGTGAACTACAAACGTTGTGTCTGTTACTGTGCAAATGATCTTAATACAATCATATCTAACAGTTGAAGCAGTAGAGCCTCCAGCACCTACAGTTGTAGCAGCTGCAATAAACTTTACTGTTTGAAGAGCGTTCTGGGCTATAATCCAACCACCAGATCCGTTCCCAACAATCTCTATAGCATCACCAATATTGGCAGTTGCAGGGAGAGTAAATGTTACAAGATCTGTAATGTGGTTTGATATGTAACCTCTATTCACAGCTATTGCTTGTGTATCAGTTGTAACATTAGTCCATCCAGGACTTCCTGTGGTGCTAATAGTTACAATCCCTCCTGATGCGGAAGTAGTAATGGCAGTTCCACCAGCTATCTGTATAACACCGGCAATAGGAGTGGCTAAACCCGAATCACCTGATAAATCAGTGACACTACCTGTGCCACCTATAAAACTTCCAGATTGACTCATCGCTTATCCTTTTTGGTAATAACATGAAACGTAAACAGATCCTGCTGTAGGAGTTCCTAGACGTTTTACAGAGATTCCTGTGAATTCAGAAAAAGATAGTGCGCTGCGATTTTCTTTATTTGCTCTTACATCAAGTAAGGTAAAACCATTCGGAGGCAACATTTCATGATTGACAACATTGTCATAGGAAAAATATAAATTAGCGTTTGTATCATTGTAAATTTTTAATATGATAACTGGATTCGCAAAGCGATCTCCAACTAATGCATAGGTAGCTCCAATTGATCCATACGCTAACGTTCTTATCGCTTCTGCTCTTAATAAGGCCATTACTACTCCTCTTTAAAAAAATACTTAATCTTTAACAGATTCGTCTGTTTTATTCTCTGATTCAGCCTTTGCTGCTTCATCAGCCTTGATCATGTTTTGTTTAGTTGTCTCTATTAAGTTGCTCATAAATACCACGGTTGCATCAAAACACTCAAATAGAGGTGCACTTTTAGGAATGGAAAATTTATAACGTCTATCTTCTTGAGCTTTTACTTCAAAAACAACATTAGCCTCTTCGACATTTGTGTCTTCAACACTTGTGTTTTCAACTTCTTCTACAACAGTTTCTTCTAATTTTTTCTTTGCTTCTGCCATTAGGTTCCTATCTATTTTAAAGTTATTACAACAATCCACAGTTTAACCCCACAGATCTATAAATTGAAATGTTTGTTCTTATCAATAATTACAGTTACAAATCCGTGAGGTAGTCCTACCACCCCAAGATTTCTCACAGACAAGTCTGCTCAAGAGGTGATAGGAGTTAAAATGTTAAAACAGATTAGTTAATAATCCAAAATATCTCTTTTAAGCCTTTTGGATAACTAAGAAATCAATAGTAGCCGCAGCACTAAAGATAGGCAGGACTTGAGCCGTGGTGTCATTAACAGCTGCCGTGCCATGAACAGTACCGCCACCAGCTGCTGTAACCGTAAGGTTATTAGCATCAGTAACTTCGATCCAAATTGGAGTAAGGCGAAGTCCTGCTGCACTAGTAATGTTATGTGTTAACAATTCGGCTTGTACATCAGCGGCTGCGGGCATTGTTAAAGCAACTCCTGCACCAGCGGCACCAATATAAGAATATCCGCCGATAAGTTGAGTTGCAGTAACTCCAATAGCACCACCAGTTGCGTCACGTTCTGTAAGCTGTGTAGTTGATCCGGTTGCAACATTTTGATGACTACATACATAGCTTAATAAACCAGTATCATTTCCTACATTAATAGTACGATCACCATTAGTACCAATATTGATTACTTGATTAACTGAATCATTACCAATATTAATTACACCGGCTGAAGAATTAATGTCTAACAAACCAGCGGAATCGATTGTTATATCATCAGTAGATGTAACAACAACATCGCCTGTACCTGATTGTATAATTGTTGCTGATGTTGTATCAACCGATCCAAGAGTAACAGTTTTCGCTGCAGCTCCTGTACCTAGATTCAATGCGAATGCGTCTGCATCTGCTCCGATAGATATCGCAGCACCAGAAGAATCAATTGTTACAGCTCCAGCTGCTTGTATGTCATACGAAGAACCAGCACTGAACGTGATAGGACTTGCGCCTGTAGATGTAAAGGCTATATTTCCTGTTCCAGCATTGAAGGCCAAACCAGTAGCATCTGTGATATTACCGATTGTTATTACTCTAGCAGCAGCACCTATTCCTATGTTTATATTCTGTGCTACAGCGTCTACACCAATCCCAATAGTTCCAGCCGAGGAATCAATCGTTACAGCGTCTGTTGCATTAACATCAAATATTCCACCTGCTGTTAATGTCAGTGCGCCTGTACCAGCTTGTAGTGTTGTTGCAGATACAACAGTTGTAGAACCAATAGTCGTTGTGTGATCTGTTGCGCCTGTACCAAGTGTAAGAGCACCTGTTCCAGTTTGAATATCTGTAGCAGCAGCTCCATTTTCTGAACCGACTGTTACAGTACGTTCACCATCCGTGCCGAGATTAATGACTTGATCGATATCATCATCGCCAATATTTATTGCTCCACCTGACGATCTAACCTGAATGAGTCCAGCAGTACCAATAGTAACAGTAGACCCAGAAGTAACTGTTATAGGACTTGCACCAGTTGATACAAAGTCAATGCCACCTGTTCCAGCATTAAAGTTCAATCCGGTAGCATCAGTGATATTACCAATTGTTATGACCCTAGCAGCAGCTCCTGTTCCAAAATTCATATTTTGGGCAACTGCATCGTTACCAATTGATATCGTTCCACCAGAAGAATCTATTGTTACTGCACCTGCTGCATTAACATCAAATATACCGCCTGCTGTGTAAGTCATAGAGCCTGTGCCTGACTGAGCAAGGAATGTTGATGTTCCTACAGTTGAACCAATAGAAATGTCATGATCTGCAGCATCTGAGCCAAGACCTACATTTCCTGTTCCAGTTGCAAGAGTAAATGGTCCATTAACAATAGTTGTAATCACTCCGTTTGTACCAGCGTCAATGTCGATTCCACCAGCTGCATCAGAAGCATTAATATTTATAGCATCAGCAGAAGCTAAACCAGAAGTAAGCGTCAACCCACCAACATCAGAATGTACATTAATACTTGCAGGATCTGTTCCTAAATCAGAATGAATGTTAATTGTCTCTGTAACACCACCATTAGCATGGAGATAAATAGCGTCTGCACTATCTTCTGTTGCTGTTACGTTAACAGAACCTAATGTAGCTAGGACATCAATATCAAAGTTGTCAGCTGATATATCTATACCACCAGCAGAAGCATCAATTACAATTGCGTCAGCAGCAGCTTCTGAAGTAGCAATGTTTACTTGAAGAATTCCATTAATATCTACACCACCAGCTGTAGCATTAATGTTTATTGCATCATCTGAAGCAAGACCAGAAGTAAGTGTCAATCCACCAACATCTGAGTGAACATTAATAGATGCTGGATCTGTTCCTAGATCAGAATGAATGTTAATGGTTTCAGTCGTACCACCATTAGCATGCAGATATATAGCGCTAGCAGCATCTTCTGTTGCTGTTAAATTAATCGAACCTAATGTAGCTAAAACATCAATGTCAAAGTCATCAGCCGATATATCAACACCACCAGCAGAGGCATCAATTACAATTGCATTTGCTATGGCTTCACCAGATGAAACATTTACTGAACCGAGTGTTGATTCAAGTGTAAGATCAGCTGCACCAGTAACTGTGAAGTTAGAAGCTAAAAGCGAATCTAACGAAACAGCACCAGTTGTGTCTACTATGAAACCAGCAGTTCCAGAACCAATATCAATTCCACCAGCAGCATTCGAAGCTGTAATGTTTATAGCATCAGCAGAAGCTAGACCAGAATCGAATGTCAATCCACCGACATCAGAATGAACAACAATAGACGCAACACCTGTACCAAGATCAGAATGTATATCAATTGTTTCACCAACACCACCATTGGCATGTAGATAAATATCTTGTCCAGCAGCATCATCAGATACTATTGTTGTTGTTCCACCTAATACATCAAAATCATCTGTTGATGTTATTGAGGCAACTGAAACAATATCATCAGCAAGTCTAACTTTAATAGTATTAGCTGTTGCACCATCTGTTGCAATATTTGTATCATTACCAATGATATCAAATACACCACCACCTGTAGGAGATACTGGACCACCAACAGTTGTTGTAAATGTAGCACCAGTTACAGATGAAGAAACTTCTATTGTTCCAGAAGCTAGATTTATAGTAGTACCACCGGCACCTGTAATAGCTCCCCACGCAGGGACTAAACCTGTCTTACCAATAAGCACCTGTCCGTTTGTTCCATCAGCAAGCGCACCAATTACACCTGCTGCAGATGTACGAGCGAAACCAGCTGTTAATGATGAAACCTGTAAAATATTAGAAACTGTCACATTGGTAAATGTTCCTGTTCCTCCGCCTAAACCTTCCCAGTTAAACGATCCTCCTGTATCAGATGTACACAAAAATGCATTATCTGATGATTCATTAACCCATAAAGTCCCGAGCTCAGCACCATCATCAGTAGTAGGGTCACGTTCTAGAACAATAGGTTCTGGGAACACTGTAAGATATCCCCCATTAATCCCGTATGTCTTACGGACCTTATTTAATGTTTTGGCCATTACGCCTCCTTTAATAAAAAAACGATAAACTAGCATCAATCAATGCTATCGCATTAATTACAACACCGTAGAACCGTAAGTTCAACCCATTTGACAAACAAGTGGCGCTTTGTCAACATGTATATATGACGTCAAATAGTTAAAGCCGAGAGATGTGTTAATGAAACCCAGCCAAAACAAGAAAAAGTTGACTGTGTATGCAGGCAACAAGGTTCATCGTGAAGTAAAAATAATGGCAGCTAAGAAAGAACTGTCATTAACTCAATATGTATTGAACGCTCTTCTCGAACAGTTGAGACGAGATAGATAAAACAGACTGAAACAAACTAATCTAAACTGACGAGTCCGTGAAAAGACTAGTCTTTGAAAAGGATAATCATGAAAAAAACACTAATAATAGCGTTATTAAGCACAAGCTTATATGTAAATGCTCATACGACTGGGCACTTAAAATTGAAACAAAGCACAGATACATTGGCAGTATCTTTCAATACTACCGTTAGTAATGAAATAGCTGGCGAATATCTAAACGAACTAATTAAACACAAAGCTTTTTCAACAAAGCTAAAGAATAAAGAGTTGTTTATTCATGACGGAATCATATACGCCTTAGGTGAGCGAAGTTCTTCTACAATGAACAAACTCAAATTAGGCGTGTTCCTCACTAACAAATTGTTAAGTGAGAGTGAGAGTGGTCTATTAGGCAAAACTATTAAATCTAAGCAAAAGAAGGCTGATAGTTATCAAAGACGAAGAAAACTTTTAGGGAAAGTGTTCTCTAAGAAAACATTGCTAGTTACTGCTCCTGCCGTAATCATAGCTGCTCTAAGTGTAGTGTTATATAAACGTAAAAAATAAGGATACAAAATGAACTATAAAGCCATAGCTAAATGGGCAATACTTTTACTAGTAAAGATACCTATAATAACTGCGTTATTAATATGGTCTTATTGTTTCATAGGTGTTGGGATAGCGGCTTCATTAGGGTCTTTAAGCAGCTGTAAAGAAGCCGTTAAATATGAATTAAGTGACTACGTAAATAAATGTGCCCATGAAGAAGCAGAAGCTTATAGAAAAACATTAGATAGGTAAGCACAATGATAGGTTTCTTGATTTGTGCATTTATTGTAATAGCTGTGATAGTTGAAGCGTTAAGACAATAACAACGCTTAGCCTTTCCTTCTGGCAGCTAGAGCCTCTTCCTTTGTCTTATAATACTTTATAGGACTGGCGCTAGAGGCACTTGTATCAGCAGAGTTTGTACCAGATGCAGGTTTTTGAGACGCTGCAGGGCTTCTTCGCTCGTTTCTACTTTTAAACAACTCTTCTTTTGATGAGTAATGTTTAACATTATCATTAACACCAGCTTTGGCTTCTAAGTCATTTAAAGTATTAAAAGCTTTCTTAGCTTGATTCGCATTTGAAACCATTGTTGCTTTAAAAAGGTCAACAGAAGCTTTCCTGTATGCCGGAGATTTAACCATAGCCACTGCAGATTTAGCACCTGCTGCCGCCGCCTGAGTTCCTGCAAGAGCCTTCCAGACTGTCGGACCGCCTATAAGAAATGCAGCGCCGTGTACCAATCCTTTTGCAGTTGTATCTGAAAACTTTCCAAATTTTCTAGTAACAGGAATAAGCTTCTTTATTATATCCATGCTTTTATCAATACCATGTAACGTATCTGCATTTTTCAATGCATAGCCAAATTCTTTGTTCTGAACACCGTAATCATCTAAGGCACCACGAACCAAACGCTCTAAAGGTTTTAATACTTTATCAAGTTTTGGACTCTTTTTGCCCTCAGACCATATAGCTTCATTAAGTTGCTTCTTTAAATTCCACAACTTTGTAACGTTAGTATTTTTTGATTTGAAAACACTAGAGGCATCTTCTACTATATTGCTAGAAAGGCTCTTGATTTGTCCAATCTCTTTAGACACAAGGCTTCTTGTATCTTTCAATGCTTCTTTAGAACCTTGAACCAATGTGCTTGTTGTAGGAGTAATAGACTTGGGCACACCCTTGTACCACCTCTTAGCAGCTCTTCCAACACCACCAGGATTGATCGCAACAGCCGCTAACGTCCCTCCAAGCTTAATATTGTTAGCTGTGTTTTCTGAAAGCCCCATAGATAAAGCACCCTGCTTTAGTGTATTACCGACACCTGCTACCTTTGCAATTGTTTTTGCTCCACCACCAAGACTTACTATAGAGCCTACCTCTTGACCTACTTCTTGAAACAACTTTTGCATTCTTGTCTTTGGCTTTAAATAATCCTTCGGAACACCTAAAGGAGCCAGAACATCAGAAGCCTTCTCTGCGTATCCTTGCAAAGCTTCTGGTGTTGCATAATCAGAAACGTCAGCAATGCCCTTACCTACTGTTTCTAACGGACTAAATCCTGTCTTTCTTCCAGCCCACTCTAGGCCTCGTCCACCAAGTGAAGCCAGTGCAGGCAAAGAGCCAACAGCTCCTGCGCCTAGACCTACAACACCTTGCGTAAGAGCTTGTGCTGCGGCATCGCCAAAGTCTCTCTCTCTAGGCTTTGCAGGCTTTCTGTTCAATCCTAATACTGTTCCTAATATGCCCATCGTTACTCCTCAATCCTAACCCATTGTTGTCCGTCAGACTCAAAAAGACCACTAGGTGTATCGATAGCTTCTCCTCGTTTACCCTTTGCAGAAGCAACTCCACTAAACTTAAGAGCCATTTGATCTAATTTTGATTCCATGCGATCTTCAATAATATCATCCATGCCCTTAGGTCTTTCTCCGCCATTCTCTCGTATAATGTCTTTCATTACATCTCTACGATCTATAGATACCTGATTTAGCATTCCTAGATTATCTATAACACGTTGCTTACCTGCATCGGTTTGCATCAACGTAGGCACTGTTTTCAAAAAGAATTCCACTTCTTTATCGGTGATTCTAGCCCCGAATACAGACTTAATTTCTTTAAGAAAGTCAGCCGATAACTTTTCGAATTCTTGAGAATCTGGATTCTGTATAAAACTTAAATCAATTCCAGCTTTCTTAAATGACTGTAACCCAGAATATAAGCCAGCTGGGGTCAATTTCCCTTTATCAACCAATGTCTGCATCCTGTGAAGGCGCATGTTATTGGCTCTTGCAGCCTTATAATCATCATTGATCTTTGTATGAGATTTTTTTGTATCAACATCTATGTTCTTCTGGACATCTCGCACCTCTTTTCTAGCAGCCAGTCCAGCCCTAGATGCTTCTTTGGTACTTCCACCACGTGCCCTCTCTTTTGTATAAGCTAACTTCTCGGCAAAGTTAGGATCCGTCAGCGATGGTCGAGGCCTTTCAGCAGCCTCTTCTAACCCTGCGGGGCGCCCCACGGGGCTTTGAACAGGAGCTTGTTGATCTTGCAATCCTTGCTGTTGTTGCTGTTGTTGCTGTTGTTGCTGGAATTGCTGTGCTTGTCGTGCTTGCTCGTCTCCAAATAATTGTTCAGCAACTTCTTGACCAGGACGTTGTAAACCTTGCAAAGCCTGTATACCTGTTTGATCTTCCAGGCCTGGATAAGGGGCTTGGTATTGTAATTCTTCAGGTTGAAATCCTTGGTCTTGAAGTCTTTGATCTTGGAACCCCTGGTCTTGAAATCCTTGATCTTGAAATCCTTGTGGTTGACCTTGCGTAGGTGCTGCTTTACCTGAAAGTAGAGCTTCTAGCTCTGCCTCCTTTTCTATCCAAGGAGCCTTATCCTGCCTACCCTGAACGCTTTTTAGAGCAACAGCTTGCAACTCTTTAGGGAGAGCTGCTATACCACGAGCCTGCTTCTTAGTAATACCTAAAGCCTCTAATCCTTTAGCATCAATCTTCTGCTGAACTAACTGTTGCAACCCACCACCTAATGCAGTTCCAAGTGCTCCGCCAAAGTTATAATCTGGTTGTTCTGTAATAATCTGTGCCATCAGAATCTCCTATCTAAATTTAGGTAACCCAAGATTTCCTAGTGCCTTCATGCCAGCTTGAGCTCCTCCTAATGCCATATTTTGCAAGAATCCTGGCTGTGATGGTTGTCTTTGTACATACAAATTCTCGAAAGGAGACTGCATACCACCACCCATTAAACTACTCAGCAACCCCATCTGCCTTTGCTGTTGCATCTGCCTATCTTGCAAGGCTGATTGATAATCATACTGAGATTGCATGCCAGCTAAGCCTTGTTCTAACCCAGCCCCTGCTTTACCCAAAGCACCTTGGAAAGCTGATGATCTTTGTCCACCTGCACCACCACCCATACTAGTAAATCGTTCAGCCAAACCAGGAATAGTTTCTTCCCTAAACTGTGTTCTTGCCTGTTGGGCTATTGGTGCAAAATCAAAATCAATTTGTTGTTGCGGTTGCTGTAACTGCTGCATCAATGGACCAAGTTGAGAAAGCATCTGACTCTGCAGATCTTGTTGCTGTGGACTAAACCTTGGCATCTGAATTTGTTGAGCCGGTCTGCTTCTTCTACTAAATAAACTACCAAACATTCCCATAAGAACTCCTAGAATTTGATGAACTCAATCACAATCAACGTTTCTGTAAAACCACTTCTATCATCACCCGTAGTAACTATAACATGTGTGCTGTCAGCTTTTAATTCAATATTTTCAACCAGTGTTGGAGACGAATAAGGAAGTGGGATGAAAGCTGCTCCTGGGTCTGTAGACGCTCCGTAAATCTCAGTTACTTTAAGATCATTAGTAATCGTAATATTGTGTAAAACTGATGTTGTAGCGGCATTAGGTAATGCCCCAAAATCAATAACTTTTCTGAAAACTTGATGAGTAACTCCTGCTAAAACATACTGTTTTCCACAGACAAACTCTTCCGTTGGGTACTGACCCGTGTCCTTAAGATTTAACAATGTCGCAATAGAATTCATGTTTTGATAGAGATGGACAATAAGCTCCTTAAAAGCATCACTCTTAACATCCATTGAACGAACAGAACCTATATCCCAGACCTGAGTTGTCGGGATAAATGCACCCAGATTCTTAGTTACTGCCATTATATAACTCCACCCGGTCTAGTTTCTAAAACCATCCCTTGAAGCTCAAAGGCAGATTCTGCAATAGAAGTATCTATCAATTGCTCATGCGAAAAATTGATCCTTATTTTAACGCCGAAACCATATGCTTGGAAATATAAAGAATGCCATAATCGATTTTGTAGAGTTTCCAGAGGGTAAAAAGGATTTCCGTCAGAATCAACGTATGGCCTAGTCTCCAATATATATGTACTAAGGTTGGAATCTGATAACTCACCAGCCTCAACCAAGTCTAAATCTGTAGATGCTGGGTAGTAATTTACCGTGATCTCACCATTTGTAGTCTTGGAGACACAGAAATCTATCTTGTTCAAATAGAAACTAATGCCTTTATCTATATACGGATTCCATTCCTTAGATACTATGCTTATCTGTGATACCCGAGCCGCTGTTCCTCCACCTTTATATGTTCCTGTTGGAGCAACGTCCAAAACTACTTCATCGTCAGCACTAGCACCTGTAGCCTTTGTAATCTGATAAATACCATCTGCGCCAGCTGTCAAACCATTCATATTACTAAGCTTTAGATACTGGCCAGTCATCAAGTTGTGATTTTTTATTGTAAGAGTATCACCTGAAACAGCAGTAACTTGTAAAACAGAAGCATTAGAGTTGCTAGAATCATCGATAGAAAATACAAAGCCTTGCTGATTTCCTGCTATAACTTCTCTATGATTTGCTAACTGTAGTCCCGAATTCCACGTCTTATCATCATCTTCCCATGTTTGATAATCACCTTCCCAAACATCCGATATTGTTTGTTCCATATAACCCATGGAAGTGATAGCGTCATCATTTAAGGACCAGGTGTCATTCTTGTAATTGTAGACCAATACTTTATCTGCAAAATTATTAGTGTCATCTGGCTGTGAACGAGGAAGAGTCCAATAAACCAATTCAGAGTAATAATCACGTATTCCATGAACCCTTACGATAGCAGCAGAAATGTTCAAATCCTTAAAAAGCTCATCCGGGATCTTAGAATCTATTCTTTCTACATTAAGACCATTACAAGCATGAATACCGTTTGTTCCAACGTTTAATATATGTTTATCAAAAGGAACACTGGAGAATGTAGACTCAGAACCTAATTCTGTATTCAACTTCTGCCATACAAAAGGCAATACTTCATTAGCTGTATACGCCAATTCCCAAGTACTTCTCTCAAAGTAGACAATCAACCTATCTTTAATGAACTCTGCTGCAATTATTGATTCTTCTGTAGGAGCATCCAAATATCCAGCTCCCGTATACCCAACCTCACCTGATTCATACCAAGCAGATGTTGGGAATGTGCCAAGTGGACTTCCATTATGTGAATACCTGCAACGGTTAGTATAAGATGTATATGTTGTTGCATTAGCCTTAGTCTCAACAGTATTCAATAAAATTAATCTATTCTTAAACGGCAAAATAATACGAGCTGTTTTTATATTATATAATGTTGCAGTCCCATTTACGTTGTACTGAGGTTTGAATTCTGTCCATGTAGTACCATCCAATGTGTATCGCATGTAATCATCTTCATGAAAATTAGTTGAAAACATTGCAGTTGTTTCAGGAGTCAACCCATCCCAGTTAGTAGTCCAGAAATACTGAGTGTTATCTCCTGTATATGTCTGAGCTCCAGCCCTTACCCAATACGTACTTACAAACTTATAAGCAAATTGAGTGTCATAAGCATAAGCTGTATGATCGTTAATTGTGCCTTTTTCATGCATAGCAAAACCCATAACAGGTTCTGATGGATAGAAGTAAACAGCCTTTGTTGCTCCAGCTCCATTTATAATCAATGTCTTTGTTGTAATATTAAATGTAGCAACAGTAGCTGATCCTGTTGTTAATAAATCTTGTGCTCCAGCAGAAACATCCACAACCGTAAATATCTCATCTGCAATAGAATATAGTTGACCTACCTTGAAAATAGCTCCTGGAATAGGAGAAGTATTGCAATTGCCACTACCATCTGTAGTATCAACCTGAATTCTCAGTCTGGACTTTAACTGCTCAAAGCCTTCTGAGCCTCCAGATCCTGTATATTTAGAACCAAATCTTTTCTTTACCTTGCCTCTAAAAACATAAGCATTGTTCAATTGCTCGAACGAATCTTCCGGTGTAAGCCAGGGCTCCATGTTCTTAACTAATCCAGATTCGAATGGAGCGATCAAGAATCTATCAGCACCTGTAGGTGTTGCCATGTTATACCCCTAAAGCTAAGAATGAGAACCCAATTGAATTGCCACTATCAGGTGTAACAGTGAAACCCTCTGTATCTAGATCTTTGTAAGATGCAGTCTTCGTATTATGAGGAGAGCTAACAGTAAGCATCATCGTGTACACCGCACTAAACACAGGTGTTGTATCATTGACCTTAAACTTAATATCATAACCTGTTGCTCCACCAGAGCGAACTCTCCATCCCCACTTCAATAATAAACCGCATGGCAACCGAGAAAAGCCATTTTGTTCACGCAGAGGATACAACTCAGGAGGATCGTTGAATGAGTTAGAAATGAAATCATATGCCGTGCCATCACCAGGAGCTCTCAAATACAATGTTATGCGACTTGGCGTAAACTCACTCTTTTTATTGTATATAGCAAACTGCAGGGCAGCAGTAGAAGCCGCATCTGCTTGCAGGGTAAGAGTTGTAGCCTTATGCTTTCCTAGCGTTCCAACAGCAGCATCTAAAGACTGGTGATCTATATTAAAACCTATATCTAGTGCCTGAAAGTTTCCCTGTAGATCAGCTTGAGATATATTTCTCTTGTCCTTAGGAAGTGGGATGTTAGATTGCCATGCCATATTATTTCCCTACAACAAAGTAAGCTATCGATGTAGCAGCACTATAGTAAGGCGTAATTGCAGTCGTTGATAAGTTTGCATAAGCACACGTAGCCGTAGCCGAGTGGACAACAGAAACATGAGCCATGAAAGGAGTCGCTGCGAAAACAGGGATAGCAGCATCTACTAAGAAAACTATCGGTGTTCCTGAACCAGGAGCTGCAATAGTCGCCCATTTAAACAATAAACCACAAGGCAACCGAGCCCATCCATCAGTAGCAGATAGGTTACAGGTAGTAAAATTATGCTCAGTGCCACTACTCTCTTCTCTTAAGAATAAAGCTGCTGCGGCAGGAGTAAAATCATCCTCTCTACAATAAATAGCGAACTCTTCTGCCAATGTCGCAGGCGCCGCTCCTTGTTGAGGAAATGTTAACTTCTTGTGCTTGCCCAATGTTCCAACAGCCGCATTTAAAGCTTCATGATCTATGTTAAAACCTGTATCTATTGCTTGAAAATTCCCCTGCATCGCACTCTGAGAATCGTTTTTTGTATCAGACGCTGCTGGTATATCTTTCTGCCATGCCATTATTTCTCCCTAAAAAGGCTACTGCCTAAAATTATCAAGATAATCAATATAAGTATTATTGCAAAATCAGCTATGTTCATTCTGGGTTGTCACTATTCCAAGAATTCCAGCCCCACCTACGACCAGTATTATAAATCGTAGCAACTTGTTGCTGTGATTGTTGTAAAAGTGTCCTTCTTAAAACCAATAATTCTTGCTTCTCAAACTCTGGCTCAATCAAGGCAAGATTGTCAAACTCTGCCCTGTCCTGGAAGACCTTGCGAGATGCTCCAAGCGATATATATTGCCACCATTGAGACAATTCCGGCATCTGATCTGTCACTAATAATTCACTTGGTCTTGCATTTACTGAAAGTTCAACCTTATAAGCATCATCAGGAACCGGGTTAAATAAAAACGATTGACCGTCATAATAAATAGAAGTAGACCTTGATGGAGTATATGGAACGTAGTGAGAATAAACATACTCACCTGACGCGGGTGCTGCATCAAAAGTAAAGTCATAAATGCCTGTAACATAATCTATCGTTCCGCCAGCTACAACATCACCAGTAAAACTCCCAACCCCATCATCTTTGACAACCAAAGTCGCATAATCAGCACCAACAGATGTAAAAGTAACATCATTAGGTAGTACCGTTTTCCCAGTAATCGCTGCTGATGATAAAGGATAAAAGTATAAATACTCACTTGCATTTGATCCTACAAAAACAAACGCTCCTGTTGTTGTATTTAATGTATGCGTGGTTGCGCTTCCATCAGTATCCAATGTCGCTGGAGTTCCTAATGCTGAAACAGTAAAAGTCTCATCACCTATCGTAAATTGATCACCAACAACATAGTCTCTTACATAAGTACCAGAAACATCTCCTGAAACATCAGAACTGAATCCAGTAAAGTATCTAGTTGCCGCTGATTCTCCACCCAAAGTTCCACTGAAATTAACAGTAGAAGCATCACCGGTACCAACACTTCGAATAAGCACATTCTTTGGAAAAAGAGAGTACCATTCACTCCTAGATAACGTGAAAAATGCCTGTAACCCGTCTATATAAATAGGCGAGTTGAAGTTTATATCAAGATTCTTTAAAGAAGCATCTTCATCAACAGAATTAGTAATCGAATACGAATTGACATACTTTTTTGTGTAAAAAGTCTCAGTCGTACTCAAATAAAATAACTTCACACTCCCAGGGAAGTCATACAAAACAAACGTATTAATGTAAGCATCAATAGCAGCGTCTGTCAGCTGATTCGTCGATGGAGATTTAGTAATTCTTCTAACCTTCGTACGTATCTGCGTTAACGTAGAAAGAGTGCTATCAGGCATTTTTCACCCCATTTATTGTTAGACTTGCGAAGTCTTTACTTGGTTTTTACCACACTACTTATTTTTTCTGCAATAACTATTTCCTTACTCTTATCATACACATCTATAAAGTCATTCTTGTTAAAAGAATATCTCTTAAGCGGTGTGGTGACCTTATACTCTCCATCAGGCCCAACTTGTCTTTCTTCTGTCTTGTAAATACCACTATTGTTCAAATGTTTTGCTATATAAAGAGGAACTTCTCTTATCTCTCCATCAAGGAACTTCCATTTTTCTATAGGATCATCCTTGAACATATTGAAATTGAATTCCAAAACGCCACCAGGGCATTCGTGGTACACAAAAGTTCCTTTAACCTTTGTTCTCTCCCTAGCCTTTATATTCTCTAATTTTGATCGTGCTGTTTCCATTCTTTCTCCTAAATATACCTGTCTACATTTGTTTAGGGGAGCTATGCAGCTCCCCTAAGATTGTTCTTACATACTTGACCAGGATGTTCCTGCTTTCCAATACATGGTATTGGCATCACCACCAGGTAGTAATGCACCACCTGCTAATACCATACCTGTATAACCTTGGTTAAACGATGGTGTTCCAAGCTCTTCGTAAGCAGTTCCACCAGCGGCACCCACAGGAGTAACTGTAGGATACGGGTTGCTGAGAGTAAACACTGTTTCCCATGCAAAAGCTGTGAATCCTGTTGTGTCTATATCACATGTGAAGTAACCAGCATTGTCAGCGTTTGTTACCGTTCCAGTCAAACCATTAATTTGAGTCATACCATAATTGGAATTGGTAATTGAGAACTTAACTGCGTCACCAACAGCAAAACCATGATCAACCAATGTCGATACAACTGGAGCTGTAGGTGCAGATACATCTATTTTACCAATAACTCTTGTTCTTGGTTTAAACAACTTATAAGTTGCAAGACTAGGAGCTACCAATTTATATTGTCCACCAGTTGTTGCATCTCCACCAGGAGCACCCATGAGAGCATTCTTTAGTCTAAAGTTGGTTCCACCATTATCAATATCATCAACGCTGAAATCAAGACCATTCAATGGACTTTTTAGTGAACCAGTATCTTCTACTACATTCTTTAATCGTACTATAGAATTAGCATTAATTCCTGTTGTTGCTGATACCGTATAGACAGGTTGACCACCACCAGGGTTTGTTGCAGTTGTTACGCTGACCAAAGATCCACCTGCGTAAGTAGAAGCATCAAAGACTGTAAAAGCTCCAGTGCCTGTGCCGTTAATAGATTGTTCCTGGTTGCTTCCAGTGTGATATTCTACAAGACCATCAGTTCCCATTCCTGTTTGCCAGTAAAATCTATAACCCTTGTCTTGTGCACTTGCACTGTCTGCATAGGTATGATTCCAAAGTTCTATCCAATCAATCTTACCTCTGAAATTGATGATTTGAGTTGTGCCATCAGCTGTAAAACTACCAGTTTGAAGTATTGAGGTGTTTTCCATATTGTTATCCTTTATATTTAATTACGTAACTAAGAAACTAGTTTCTAAGAAACTACGCTAATATGAATCTTAATCTTGTGATGAAGTTATCGTTAGTTACTCTTCCAGCATAGGCCATCTTCCAACCCATTGTGGCATATCTAAAGAATGGACCCTGTGGCTTGCCATACATAAGTCTTGTTGAGAAACCATCTTGCTTGATGATAGTCGTAGAGTCTCTACCCATGATAAATGCATTATAAACATCTACACCACCAACAGCTGAAGCATCTGATTCTACATAACCGTTAGAAGAAACAAAGAATCTAACGTTACCAAAAGAACCTTCTTCACTAGGAAGACCCATGTTTGCATTTGCATAGTTATTCTTGTTCTTAAATGTACCGTCGCCAAGTACATTCAAATCATTAATTGCCATTGTGTGAGTCAATGCTAAGAAAGCATCTCTAACTGGCTGTGTTCCCACAGCAGTTGTTCCCATGATTTGTGGAGACATGAAACGTGCGTTGTTGTTTCTAAGAGCCCTTGAAACATTATTAACATCTGTTGCTGATATTTCTGTTGGGATGTCTGATGTAGGACCATTACTTGCATTAGATAATGAAGCTGTAGCAGCCATAACATTACGAGTAAGAGTGTCTTCAGTTGTACGAACAGAAACACCAAGAAGAGAACCTGTTTCATTTAAAACAGAATCTTCTACAGTTAATTCAACTTGTTCTTCAATGCGAACATGTTGCATATAGAATTGGATCTGAGCATCAACAAATCTGTAAGATACACTTGCTGGTCCTGGATCTGCATCAGCACTAGCAACAGGAGTTGTTGCATCAGCTAGGACATCATAACCCTTTAATCTCATCGTATTACCAGCATTGCTAGGCATATTTCTTTGACTTACACCATATGTGTGAATCAAATTAGGTATAGCTGTTGGTAGTAACCCTTTACTAAAATATCTTTTTACAGCTGGAGTCATTTCAGCTGTTGTAATCGTACCTGTAGTGGTGGTTGACATATTATCACCCTAAAAATATAAATGTTTATCTTTTTACCATTAATGAGATGACGAGCCTCAATACAGTCTTGAATTGGCGAGATTCAGATACAGCCGAAATGTTTTGGAATTGCGATCTTCCACCTACAGCAATCTAAACCTACAAACACTCAATAGATTGAGCAAGATAAATCTTATCAAGATTTAGATGTATGGAGACCAGTATACTTGTGGGTGTCCTTAAAGGAGAGCGTCAGACACCCACAAGGATAGGAGAAAGTGTTTTCCAAATTCTCCAGAGTAAAACCTGTTTGTAAAACCTGTTTGTAATAGTTTAGACACAAGTGTCTTATACACCAGTGTATTATCTTCTTCCCTCAGCCCTTCTTCTCATCAAGTCAGCATGGTCAGCTAATGACTCCGCAGAGTAATCATCAAGAAAATCATTAGCCTTAGATAAAGGAGTACTACCCCTGCGAGGCGCTGCTGATGCTCCAACACCAGGTCGAGATAAATTCTTGTCCAACTTCCTGCTGTTGTCTGAAACCGTCTTGGACCCTTGTTTCCTTGATCCTGTTGTCGTCTCGTTTATCCTGTAATCTTTGATGGCTGTATATGCAATAATACCCTTGGAATACCAATCTGCTGTGTTGTTGATAACATTGACTAACTCAGGATCTCGTGCCTTCAATACAGCAAGATTGTCAGCGTTTAATACATCGTCAAAATCAGAATAGCGACCCTTCAACTTATTCTCTGCATTAAGAACAGTCTGTTGCTCTACATAAACCTGCTGTTGAGCCTCTATCTTCTTGGTCCTATTAAGAATAGCCTTGAGTTGTCTACCCTCAATCAAATCATCGTCAGCAAACCCATAATCCTCAACGCCAGCGTTTTCAACACGAGGATCTTCATTAACTGACTCAGGTTTTGAATAGTTGCTAGATTTGTACTTAAGCTCTCTCTCAAGCTCCTTGTTCCTATCCCTTAAAGCCTTAAAGTTTCTATCCTGATGATCTTGATCATGATCAAGCTGGTCTACTTCAGGCTTGACTGGGCCAGACTTGCCTGCTTCAGCTGCCTGAGCCATGGCATCTTCCGCATTAGTGGGTACCTCTTTAGAATCATCTAATGCTTCTTCAGAAGTGACAAGGTCATCAGGACTTGTCACTTCGACACTGGTATTTTCAACAGGCTGCCCTGCAACGCTGGCGTTTTCAACGCTTGTGTTTGCAACGGTATCCTCCGGTTCTGTGACATCTTCCATATTGGCAATATCTGCATTTCGTTGTTCAATCATAAATTTCTCCTAAACTTGTTTATCCCAAACTTGTTTGCCCTAGAGACTAATCTCATATCTATTTAAATAAATCGCCTTGCTTGCGCACCTTCTTAAGCTTCTCTACTTCTAACTCCAATGAAAACTGCTTCTCTCCATTCAGTTCAGCCATGATCTTATCCAATGTTCCATCAGCAAAGTTTAATACATGCTCTAATAAAGGATCTCCTGCCATCTTAGCCTCTAGTGAATTGTTACTCAAATCAATACAAGTAGGCCTGTCAGGTATAACCCATAACTCACGCAAGACATCATCTTTACTGTCATAATGAAATACAATCTGATCATAATTAGGAGTAGGACAACTAGATCTGTGAAGATAAGAACTTCTGAATACTTCGTTAGAAACAACCTCTATCCTGCTCAAGACTACAATAAAGAAATCTCCCCTATATCTCTTCTTTCCCCTCTCAAGGCAAATATTAACATTCTTAGTATAAGACTCTCCCATCTCTTCAGTAATACTATCAAGATCCTTTTCAGTATTACTATCCTGAAACTTATCTTTCCATTTAGCAGGATCAATAATCAATGTCTTTGTATCGTTACTCTTTATTCCCATCTCTCTCCTCGAGACACTTGTGTCTAGGACACTTGTGTCCAATCTATGTATAAAACTGTCGCCCTTTGACAGTATCGTACACGTAACAAGCAAGCCCCACCTTGCAGCAGGGCTCAGTAGTTAGTTATCTATTTGGTTTTCTTGTTGTATTTAAGATCTTGGCTAGCACGGTTATCAATCCATTTCATGGTGTCATCACCATAACTAGAATTGGCAGCTGGCAAGTTACCTAGACCCTTTACCTTGTTCTCGGCTGGAAAGACAGAAGCTCCACCCTTCTTGCTTGATCCACCGTCATAGTATTTATTCTTTGGCATAATGTGCCCTTTCGTTAGGAAACTAGCTAGCAAACTACCTCACGAACTCGTGGGCGAACTCGCTAACTAAGGTTAATAAAAACCTCTATCCGAGGCATCGCCTCATCGAGGCATTGAGACACCTATTGCCTCAAACTTGTTAAGTCTTAGACTTGTTAAGTCGATGACTTGTTAAGTCTTAGACTTTTATTTCATCTCGTCTAAGACTATATACTCGAAATCTTCGTCTATCGTAAACAGCCCTCTAGTATCATCAACATAAGTGCTGTCAACTGGAGTCGTTGACTCTGGTGTCGTTGACTCTGGAGTCGTTGGATGTGTTCCTAAATCTAAACAGAGGCTGTCTATCTCTTCCTCTATAAGGTTTTTTACTTCTTGAATAATCTCTTGATTTCTTCGAACAAGCCAATTGCCTTCATAAAGTAAATAAAGGTTGCAAAGCAGAATAGAGCCAATAGTAATAACTGCAATAATGTAACCATACTTAAAAATCCTCTTTATGAACTCATTCTTTCTAAAATTATTCATACAACCCTTACTTAACACCAGTATTAGTGCTTGTGTCACCACTAGCCTGAGCGGCTAAACCTTGCTTAGATACTTGCTCACTAGCCTTTAATGCATTCGCTATTGAAACCAACGCATCAAGCTGGTTAATATCCATTTGCTCTAACTCTGATATAGCCTTCATCTTGTTTAGAAGTGCTTGCTCATCGTCTTTATTAGCTTCAGCTATGCGCTCTACTGCAAGAGCCCTGTTCTCTGGTATTCGTGAATATCGCTCATCACCAAGACCCTGATCCGCAAATGCTCTAGCTCTGGCAAGTTCTGCTTGAGCTTGTTGCAATTGCATCTCAATCTCTTGAACTCTTTGTTGCTCTTGTTGGACCTCTTGCTTATCTTGCTCAATAGCCTCAACAAGCTCAGTCTTATTCTGAATAGTAAGAGCCTCAATAATAACTCTATCCGGTACAGGAATGCCTATCTCCCGCACATGTAATAACTGCTGCAACTGCATCTGCTTCTGGGTCGATGTGTTAACACCTTCTTCAATAGCTGCGTCGTATTTTCCAAAAGCCTTGTTATAAAACTGTGGAGATGGCTCTTCTTCTATAATCCTCTTTATCTTGCCAGGAGCAAAGTTAGACTGTATTACCGAAATAGCAGCCCGACCAACAAGCTTCATAGTCAAATCTAAGTTATCAAATAAACCCTGGAGAGTAGTCAAACCAGCTCCCTGACGAAGCATGGATAATATTCCAGCCTTGTCATCTTCAGCACTTCCTAAAAGCTCTTCATTAACACCAGATATCTGTGGAATCTCTGCACTCAATGACTCTGAAAGAGCTAAGGTCGTTGGAGGAATCTGTCCAGGCTGTATCTTCTCCGCATCAGCCATCATCGAACCTTGCTTGATAACCACATTTCTACCCTCTCCTTGACGAAAGACAGAATCAGGATCAACTAAGGCATTCTCTTTATGCTTCCAGCCAGTATTAATCTGACTCTCAAGCATTGATAACTCAATGTTCTTACGCCTGTTATATAGGTATTGTGGATCTCTAAGATCTCTAACCATCGATTGAACACGGTCGTAGTAATTCTCCATCTCTGGATTGAAGTAAGCCATGGTAGGAATAAATGGGTACGTGTCAGTGCCCAGTGGATTCTCACCGTCATAGATAACCTCACCGTCCACTACTACTGCCATTTTTATCGTCTGGATATCACTATTAATGACCCTGACCTCTGGATAAGCATTCAAGAATTTCTTCAAGGCTTCTTCACCTTCATCATTATCTCGACCAGACCATTCTAAAGTCTCTCCTGTCTCCTGATCAATAAGCATCTTCTGCTTACGTGTATCCCTATAATAAAACTCATCGTAAGCCAATAGTTTGTTATACCTATCCGTGCGAAGATCATGAGTAAGCTTCTCAGGCAAGAAATTAAACTTATCCGGGTAAGATAAGGCATTTCCACCACTACTACTTACATTCTCCAATAAATCATCATCAGCTAACCTAGGCATCAATGTCTTTATTTGATTTTCCGTTAAATAAGATCTAGTCCAGATAGAGTTGCAATCAGACAAATCACGATTTTTAAAGAAAGGGTCTAATAGGAAGGAATTGTAGCTTTTGTTAGAAATACGTAAATCACCTGATATAGGGTCAGATGCATAATCCATCCAAAGCTGAAGCAAGTTGATCCCCGAAGTCAATGCACCGTGAAAGCTATCCGATATAGTCTCTAATATAGAATCATTGCGAACCATCCATAATAAAACTTTTGTGAACTGATCAGCAGTCTCTTGATCGCCATTGTCGATAGGCGTCACTATCAGGGACTTCCGATGCTGCCGCTGATAACCAGACACCATATTAACTACCTTGCGAATCCTGTTAAAGGTGAACTGCTTACTGGTAAAGGGCTTACTTCCATAAACCTCATCAAAGACAGTACTATCTCCGGAATGAAACCTAATATCTGTGTAGGCCTGTTCCCAAAACACCTCATTCTGAGAGTTAACATCCTGATAAAAGCTTTCCATCCTTTGACGAATATCACTACCTTCAGCAGATCTTCCCTTGGGAAAGATTCCATCTTTAATTCTAAAAGGTGCACTTAAAGCCATACTACCCTCTCTCTGTTATATAAGCCTCTTACAAGCCAGCTTGTTACAAGCCATCTTATTACCTATAACGTAAGTTACCAAAATTATTATGCTGCCCATAGGAACTCGTTCCATAGGAATTAGTGCCATAGGCTGCACGTTGATATCTCGCCTCCATATCCTTTGGAGATTCTGAAGGACTTATTAATGATAAACCCACAGCTAAGTAGCGTAAACTATCTGCAAAATGCGAGCACCAATCATGTACAGGTTTATCTCTGTAAGCTTGCCGGTCACTATCCCACTCTTTATGATACTGCTCTATCGCCTTGATCCAGCGGGCACACTTCTTCTCTGCAATGAAACATTTTGGCAGCGTTGTTCTAATTTGTTCGATTCCGTCCATGAATCCTACCTTGGGAGCGAGTAGAAACTCTAGACCCAAGTTCCTAGCCTTCTCTCTCCTAGAAACTGCATCTGAATACTCCCTAACTTCCAAATCATGTGGGCCTATATGGCCACCCCATTGATATGGCATTTCAAGAAGCTGCTTGATGTAATGCTCCATGCCCAAGTCCCTACCTTCAATGAAATCAATAATGTGTATATTACCAATCGGTGTTACCTGGAAAATAGTAATAACATTGCTATCTCGAACCCCAATATCCCATGCACTGTAGACTGGTAACGAGGGCTGATAAACCACATCTCCGATCTGTCCCTTGAGTCGTAACTGATCTATGTACTTACAGAAATAAGCACCCTCAATCCCGGCTGAAAACGAACACCAGTACTCCTGAAGTGCTAGATCCTCACTCATGACGTTGTTCTCGATGTCCTTGCGAATCAAGGCTGGGTCTATATGTTTCGTATCATCAAGTGTCTGGAAGTAAGCAAAGTAATCATCCTCCTTCTTAGCCAATTGATACAGATCATAGAAGTGATTACGTCCTCTAGGAGTACTTTCCCAGATAACAAAGCCTGAATTCGCTAACAGGATCGGACGTATGACCTGTGCGTAGACGATAGGATTTTGTTGGGCATACTCTGAGAACACTACTCCTAATGGATTGGTACCAGTCAATCTGTCGTGGCAGTTTTCTGACCCGACGAACTGGATGATTGAACCATTAATGAGTGTGATTTTAAGCTCTGATGCGTTGATCGATGATATCAACTCATGAGGTATAAACTCCAGAAACTTCTTTCCAGAGATTAACATTGCAGAAAAAATAGCCCTTTTTGCCTGTGCAAACGTTGGAAAAATATAAAAATATGTGCCTCTGCCGTGCTTTTCGAGAGCTGCCCTGATAACAATGTTGAAGGAAACTACATCTTTTCCGCTTCTTCTCGGCATTACTATTAGAAACTTCTTGCACCCATTCTCATAGGCTTCGATGATTGGCTTTTGATACTCCCTGGGTTGGAAGTAATCATCTAGATTAATTACCACGGACTGGTCCGCCATTAGACACTCGTGCCTTTACTCTGTCACATATGTCTTGAATAGACTCGTCATTGCGTTTGTCTCGGACACTGGTGTCTCTGGCACTGGTGCCTCTGAAGTCAGGGACTAGGCCACTATGTGGCATCTTGGTAAGAGTTATCTCTATGTCTTGCAGTACTTGTTGAGCTATCTCTGTCTTGTATCTATGCAGTTCTTTCTCGGCTTCAGTCCTAAGAGCGATCTGTCGTCTTTCGTCCTCACCGAACTCTGGTGTTAGTCTGTATTGTCCTAGTTTAATGGCGTTTAGGTCTAGCTTCTTGTGTATAGCACCGTCCATTCTATTTGTTCCGATGGCTTCTTTAGCGAATTCGTAAGCTTCTTGGAGTTCTGGGCATCGTTTTCTCCATTCGACCATGGTTGCTCTCACTACGCCTTCGTCTCTGATGAAAGCTCCTATTGATATAGACTTAGGATCTTGTGCATATTCTCTCAATCTTCGAGCGATGCCTTGCAGCTCTAGGAGGGGCTTTCGGGGAATTACTGGCTTATTTTCCGATGTATTATTTCTTGAAAGATCTTTATTTACCGTGCTATTGTTTCTATTTCTTGCGTTTTCTGATTGAATTTGCGTACAGGTTAATCTGTGTACTTTCATTGCAACTTGTTCTGGACTTAATATCATTCTCTCCCTTTGTTACTTGTGCCTTTGAGGCTAGCCTCTTTGTTATAGTATCCTGAGACTAAGCATTCTGGGTTGATCAGGCATGCTGAGCACGCCTTGGGTAATCTTCTGAATTCTGACTTCTTAAATATTTTCTCGTTACCGCACTGACATCTGAGTAGATATCGCTCTATGTTAGCTCCTGGTCCATAAGCTTCTTGAAGTATTGTCCAGTGATGTATTTTCGTGTCTATGAGTAGATTATCTTCTGGGTGATCGGAGTAGTTAGAATTATCATACATACTCTATCTCCTTCTGACTTGTCCGTGTTAAGAGCCTGGAACAGACTTGTCTATGAAAAGAGGTGTTCTTGTAAAGATTGTCCGACTTTTTTATATACTACCACTGTAATCTCTGTCCGTGGAGTTTCTGAATATATCTTTGTAGCTGTGAGATCGTATACTTGGCAGTCGTCAACGAATATGACTTGGTTTGCTGCATCTTCGATTAGCTTGATAAGATTCGTTAAATCTCCGTTCTTGGTGATACACGGCTTACCTTTGAGAGCAGCTCTCTTGACCCTGGACATACTTTTAGGAATCGCCATGAAGAATGTTATAGCCATGGACACAGGCTCTGTTATTGGTGGTTCTAATTGCAAAGACTGGTCTTGCATCTGTGCCTTGAGTTGCATAGCTATATCTTTTTGTAACTTAGCTTTTGGGGAATACGATCTACCGCACCTTAATATCCTTGGGCGAGACTGAGGCGTAGGCTGACCCATGATTGTAAACTTCATCATTAAACAATCCCTGTATTTTATCATTAAGTATCTTCTTTACATCTATTCCAAGTTGGAATGCTTCGCCTATATCCTTAATACGACTTGTTATTCGTACTCCTGAGTCTGTAACTCTGCTCGTCTCGTATGGCACTGGACAAGCTATTGCCTTGGGAAATCTCTGCTTCCACTCCTGGAACATTTTGACACCTGCCTCGTCATTATCGTGGCAGATGATCAGTTTCTTCTTTCTTCCTAGTTGATAGCTTATTACGTCTGGTTTCTTAGAGCTACCGCCTATGCAACAAGTGAAAGATATGTCTCCTACCTGACTCTGGATTGCGTAAGCATCTAGTTCCGACTCTACGACAAACATTGTATCTAGCTCTGGGTTTCCTATGAGGCCTAGTCTTTTAGAACCGCCTGGTAATTCCCAGTATCGTGGATACTTGTAGCCTCTAGCATTGCTGTATCTGTCTTGTTCTGCTACTCGTATCTTGACTCTTTGTACTTCTTTATTCTCGTTCCATATTGGAATTACTATACCTCTTGGAACATGTATTGTTTTGAGTCCTGGAATTAGTAGGTTGTTGGATAATATTCCCATCTCTGATGGGTTATATCCGATCTTATATTTTGTAACTATCTTGTGACTTAATCCACGCTTTCCTAGATACGCTAGGATATCCGGGAACTCTAGGAGTTCTAGAAACCATTTGTCTACGTAGCCCCTATCATCATTATTACTGACACTTCCTGTCCAAATGCTTATGTCTTTTTCTTTCTTGACTCTATAACCGTCAGGTCTTTTTTCCTGGTAATGAGTTTTGTCTATTCGCTTAGCTGCTCTATTGGCTTCTTTATCACTCATATGTAAGTAGTCTCTGCAAAACTTCTGGCAGTTCCCACCGACTTCGCATTTCCTACAATAGTAGAGTCCTACGACATCTTTACGCTTGTCGTCTTCTTTGCAGTTAACCATGGATATCCCGAAGCGATCTGTGCCTCCGCAGTTGGGACATGCAGATTTCCACTGTCCTGGCTTACCATCTACTTCTGCCTTTATTCCGAGTCTTCCTAGTAATTCAATCATATTATTTTCCCCAAACAAGTTTGTCCTGAAAATGCTCTCGTTATTGTCTTCGTTGAACCTCAGTTCAGCAACTCCACCTCTATTAAACCACTCGCCTTATTTGGTAGGTTGGGAGTGCCCCGGAGTGGGTCGACTCACCTACCACCAAAGAATCAAAAACTTTTAACTTCACACAAGGTGGTGTAAGGATATTTCTTTTATGTTACTTTTCTTTTTGCACTTTTTCATAGTATTTTTTCCATATTTGATTTTATTCCTTATTCATGCTACACTAAAAACTTAATAAGAAAGAATGAACGAACAATCTAAGAACAGCTGGCAAGTCCACTTGATGTGGCTTGCCAAGGACGCTGAGTTCGTTCTTTAACACTGAGGTGTTATGTAACTTAGTTGAGTGTTTTTAGTGACCATCTTTATTCATCAATCTTATTCATTATTACTGACTCATTGCCATAAAAATCCATTGTTGTAAAAGTACCTGTGACTCCTGATCTATTCTTTAGGATTTTGACATCTAGTCCTTCTTCTCCTATTAGCAGGAATACTGCACTACCAGCAAAGCGTTCTATATCTGCACAGTCTGCAATCTTATTTAATTGCATAGAGTTTCTATCTGTTACCTCTCTAGTAGTCTGGGCTGTTGCTATGATTGGTATGTTTGCTTTTGAAGTAAACTCTTTAAGAGCTACACAGGCACTTCTTAAAGCTGACCTTCTTTCCATCTTACTGTTTTCTAAGCTCTCTTCTGTGTTCAGTAACTGAATGTAATCTATGAAGGCTGCCTTGCTGTGATTGATTGCTATGACTTCGCATAATGCTTCTACCGGTGCGTTTGCGTATAGAACCTTGATACGCCCGGTCTTTACATAGTCGTTCCAGTATTCTTGTTCAAAAGATTTAAAGTGGGATTTGTTATCTCTTCTTAGATCGTCTTTTTCACTTACGTACTGAAGAGTAAACTCGTCTGTAGAATAAAAGTCATCGATAGTTCCCATATTATTTGATGAGAAATAGTTATCATTACCCGTACACGCTTTTAGTCTTCTAGAAGAAAAGCAGTTCAGTAACCTTTTATGAATAGCCCCGCTAGATTCTTCCAGGGTAATAAACAAGAACTTCTCTGTTGGATACTTTTCCGCCATAGACAACATGAGATTTACACTCATAGTAGTCTTACAGTTGCCTGTAGGGGCAGCAACTACAGTAAACTCAGAAGCATCCATAGGCCACGGATTCTTATCACCACCAGGCTTCCTACCAACAAAGTAACCAGTGTCTAATGCTGGGCCTGAGGATCTAATAAATGAGATAAACTCAGATCTATCATCACTTATGTTTAATTGAGCACAAAGCTCCTTTACAATTAAAGCTCGTCCTTCTGGCACCTGTATCTCTGGAGGTTGACTATTGTCATTCTCTTTAATGTATTTAATTTCTTTTTGAGCGGTGTCTATCTGAAGAGCCCTCTCTGGCTCACGCTCAACAAATACGCCAGGGTCTATCGCTTCAAACTCTTCAACAGGCATGTCTTCAAAACCTGCAATGGAGATAAGTCTTTTGATATACTCTTCATTGACAATAAGATTGGATCTTAGGGGATTCTCTTGACTTCTTTCGGGATCTGTCATACTATGAACTCCGGAAAACAAAGAATAAAGATTGACCTCGAACACTACGTTTGGGGTCGTTCTTTATAAACTAATCTAAGTCCAAAGGATATCAAATGTCTCCAGATTCTCAAGAGTCAAATCCACAAGTATTAAAGACAATTACAGTAAACAACAAAGAATGCTTAAGTTTCGAAGAAGCTTCAAAGTATCTTAATATGTCCGAAGACGAATTTAGGAGTTCTGTAACCTTTACAGCAATAACTATGGAAATTGAAGGGAAGGAACGCGAAGAAGTTGGCGGAATTACAGCATCAGGATACTCTGAAAAGCATGGTTATCTTAAGGTTGGTTATGAAACCAAAGAGCTCGATGAGTTTAAAAAACAGGCCTTAAAAGTAATGGGTTTTACAAATCTTAAAGAACTTGAAGAATCTGTTAATTACGATACTGCTTTAGAATTCTTAGAAACATCCTATGGGATACTAGAGATGCTAATCCACAACAATCAACTAAAAGTTTATCGCGATTTTGGACATCGTAAAGTATTCAAAAAGTCAGACTTATTCAATCTTAAATTCTTGCAAAAGAATTCAGCTCCTGAAAAAATTATAGATAAGCTAGATGATATAACTCGTACAATTGGGTGTTTAGTTAACAACTAAACAGGAAAACTTATAGAAATCCAAAACCATTCGTGTCCCGCGCGCAAATGTCCCGGTGAAATTCCGGGGCGGGACTCGAAGAAACCAATAAACCTGAAAGGAACCATATGGCATCGCCCCCAAAAGATACTTATTACTACCAACTTATTGATGTGTGCGGAAGAGACTTTAGAATTCTTATAAACGAGTCAAGAGGTCTTCCTTCCAAGGCATTTAGTGAACTCAATGACACATGGAGAGCTTTAACTATCCTAGTAAGCCTTCACCATGACAATCTAGACCTAAAGGAAACAGTAGAGACCCTTGAAAAAAAAGTAGAAGTGCTTGAGCTAGCAGAAACAGCAAGGAAACTTGAACAGAAGATAGAAGCCCTTGGTAAAAGAGTCGAGAAGGCCGAGAAGAGTGGAATAAAAATCACAACAGGCGGGGCTGTCTTTCCTGACGATTACTAATATATAAACAGAAAAGGAACCATAACATGGCATCAATGAACTCAATAACAATCATGGGGAATCTAACCAGAGACCCTGAACTCATAGAACTATCAAGCGGAACGAAACTCTGCAAACTAGGCCTAGCATCAAGCAGGAAGTTCAAGGAAACCGAAGAAGTATGCTTCGTAGACGTAGCAGTATTCGGTAACCAAGCAGAAAGCACAGCCAAATACTTAGAAAAAGGTAGCCTAGTCCTTATAGAAGGTAGACTAAAACTAGATACCTGGGAAAAAGACGGGAAGAAGAATTCTAAGCATTCTATAATCGCATCCAATGTAGTATTCTTACCAAAGCAACCAGTTGGAGACAAGTCTGCTACAGACAAGTCTGGTACAGACAATCCTTCTGCAAATAAGCCTGGTCATATCTGGGCCTCAAACTAACTTACAGTTTTTTATTATTTCATGATTAATACAAAAGCCTTCTTACGCAAGAGGGCTTTTTTTGTTACCATTAAATAGCTTCATTCAGAAAGCTCCTTATTTTTTTAGATAAGCAGTTTACAAAATACAGGCCACACTTAATTGAGTGGCCTTTTTTATATACAGTGATATCTTTGTACCAAATAAGTCTAAGGACTTTATTCATTACTAGGGACGGGCTTACCCAGAAAGAAGCTTGTTTCTGAGTATATTTATAACTACAAAAAGCCTCCTAGGATTACTTAGGAGGCTTTTTAAGTAACAAAAAAGTTTTACCAAAACAAGTTTGGCATCCCCACTGAGAATCGAACTCAGGTCTCTGGAATGAAAATCCAGGATTCTGGACCACTAAACTATGGGGACATGCTATTTTTTTAGACACTTATTTCTTTGACACAGTTCTCTGTAGAATCTCCTGCCTCTTTTTGATGGTTTTCAGGATGTCATTAAGATACAAGAATCCTGGAATTCTGTATTCCTGATAACTATCCTTATCCCCCTTCAGCAAGCTCACCTTGCGATACAGCACATAAAGTTCATGCTGAAGGTCATCCATGCTTAAACCTGAGAAACTGCACAGAGACTCCATTGAGATCTTCGAATACTTATCAGCCATTTTCTGTTGCATCAGAATAAACACAATAATTTTACGACGAGCTACAGATATTTCTAGCGGCTCTTCAGTGAAAAACTCTATCAGTTTCTTCTGACCGAATTTGCTGATCCCTTCGTCATTTGACCTAACCACTCTCCCATAGTCAAAATTCTCCTTCTTCAACTCAACGGGGAAATTGAAAAACTTAATCGACTCTTGTGTCTTTGAAACTTGTTTCTTTGACAGATTTATCTGTGGCATCTGAAATCCAATCTTCTAGTTTAAATTCGACAGGTGCAAACTTCCAACTTCCCTTAACCTTTTTAAACCACGGTATTCTTTTGCGCTTATTAAAAGTCCTGCGTTCATGCATTAGCTCACGCATACTTCTCTTGAAATGCCTACTTCTGATTGGCATTAGCTTTTCCCGGACTTGTCCGTACCAGACTTGTCTGTACCAGACTTGTCTGTCCAGATGAACAAATCTTTGAGCCTTAATATAAATCTTTGGAAACGCTTCATCTTCTCTGTAGGCGAATTAGATGCCTTAGACTTTCTTACAGCCTCTATAAAATTGTTCGAGGCTTCTAGATCACTAAGCTTTTCCAATAACTCCTTCTGATCCCATAGAGGGCCTTCATCTTTCTTAGTAGCTTCCTCAAGATCCAGATCATCAACCCCTAATACTCCTTCTAAGAACGTCAACCTTGCGTACATGTCAACGAAATATTGGTATGCAGGCCTCTCTGTCTTACTTTCAATTACCTTTGCACAATACTCAAAATCCTTCTTTTCAACAGGACTTAGTTCGTCATGAAACATCAATGTTTCCATGTCTAGATTCTCAACCCATCTAGAGATACTAGGGTTGTTTTTCCGAAATTCCGCCTGCAACGCTCGAGATAAAACATATTCTTTTGGAATTACCATACTTCCATTAGTTCTTGGCATTAGTTGTCTCCTTTAAAACTTGTACAATACTGTCGAAAAGTGACAGTTTCTTACACTTAACCCATAGGGTTGTTAACGACTCTTGAGTCAACCCTCAAAAAAATCTTCTTTCTTCAACACTATATTTACAGTCTTCTCCTCGACATTTGTGTCATCGAGACTGGTAAGACTTTTTATATATATTCTTAAATTACTCATGTTTGAATAACTCATATATTGAGTCTTTTTGTGTATAAACCGTAATAGAGTGCGATATTTTATATCAGCACTCTCAGATATTCCCCTAAAACTCTTAGGAAAATATTCAGTTGAAGCTAATAACCACTTTCTTAAACCAGCTCCACTGTCCTTGTATGTGAGACTATCAAACTCTAAGTCTCTTAAGTTCAACCTTAATCCTTTTTTCATATATCAACCCCTTCCGTATCCGTACTTGACATTACTACAGCTCTACTGTACCATAAGATACGTAAAGAGTAAAGATTCGGGTTAAGCTCCGAGTCATTGTAGTTATAAATGCACAAGTGCAAGAGACACTTAAGAACCCGGAGACACTAATCATGGAAAATAATAAGTTCGTAAGCAAAAAGCACAACTGTGTTAACAGAAAAGACAAATGGATAGACGTAGCTTCTCAAGCCTATGAAGCAGCTTCAAAACGTAAGTATTATGCCGCTGAAGAGAAGAAGTTTCTTGTGGAACTCAAAGATCTCTCAGAAATGAAGAACTCAGCAGGCGGTGGTTACATGCTTATATCAATGAAACGACCAGGAACCGTAGATTATTCAAAGATCGACATACTTAAAAGCATGGATTTAGATCAGTACAGAAAAGAAGCCGTACTCTCTTGGAAACTAAGCAAAGTGTAAATAAGTAGGAGATTATTATGTACATTCACGGTGGAATATTATTTATAATTTTATGGTGCTATTTAAGTAGTTTAAATAATAATGATTAATACGGAGATTAATCATGGAAAATATTTATAAAATCAAAAACCAATTAGGTATTCCATTTAATGTAAAACTTGTATTTAAAGATGAAAGCTATGGTAAAGATAAGTGCTTAATTCACGACAAAGATGAACCTATGGTTGAATTCTATGATAGTAGATTTGATCATGAGCCAGAAGGCCTATTTATTAGCCGCTATAACATAAGTGCTTTCTCAGAAATTAAGACTGGTATTAATTTAGATGTAAATTCATATAAATGGTCAATCGATTATGAATATGTAGCACAAATACAGGGATTCATTAGAGAAGCCATCGAGAAAAAAGAAAAAATACATAACTGCAATCCGACTATATATCTATGTGAAGACTGCGAAGTTTCGTGTGCTCGTCTTTATATGGATCAAGTTCTGGGCGACTTCCTAGGAGAACCTGAAGACAATATTCCTATTGCATGCGAAGCATGTGGCGCCAAAGCAGAGTAATAATCATGACATTATTTAATGCCGTTAACTGGCTCTTCTTAGGAATCAATATAGTAATATTCTCATTTTTTATATTTGTAGACTAATAGGAGTAATAATCATGAAAAATAAAGAATTCCTAGAGTTAATAAACAAGATATCTGTATTACTTGATGATACATCCACAGACATAGACAACTTTAACTCAGAAGCAAGTAAGAGAGACGCATGGGATAACTTGGAAAAAGCCGAGGAATGTCTTGAGCTCTTGAGAAAAATAATTGCAATGGAAGAAGACAAGCTAGTTAATAAAGGATAATCAATGAGCAACTTATTCTCTGTAATAAGGAAGGCAATCTCTGAAGCACGTAAAGAAATCAAACAAGAGAAGATAAATTCTAAGATAAAAAAGCTAAGAAGAAAACTAGAGTCTCTTGAGGACAATCTTACTCTTGATGAACCAATGAGCCCAAGGGTACAGAATTTTTTTAGTGATGGATTACTCAAGAAGGCCAAAAGCCCCTCTTTAAAACACAAGAGTCTTGAGCCGTCGTTATTGAGATCTGATGCACTAATACCACCTTGCAAGGGCATCTTCATCACGGAAAAGACTCCGGCTAAGAAATCAGAACCCAATAAGCAAGTGCGTAAGAGACACAGACCAATGCTTATAGATCAAATCCCTATTGGTATGAAGTTTGGTAAATGGACAGTATTAAGAAAAAGCCGCATTAAGCATCAAGTTGTATGCCAATGCGAATGTGGTGTTAAAAATAATGTAACTGCCTTTTCATTACTAAGAGGACATTCTTCTAAATGTAAAAGCTGTGCTGGATCCGTTAGGAGTAGTTACCGTAAAAAAGCAGCCTTAATCCCAATGGAAGGTAGGCGGTTTGGTAAGTGGACAATAATAAAACTAAACAGCCGTAGAAGCAGCGCAACCCATAGGCGATACGATTGTAAGTGCGACTGTGGGAACACTAGTACAGTCCTTGGAACGTCTCTTAGAGCCGCAACCTCTACACGATGTAGACCTTGCGGATACCAAGAAGCGTCGAGAACTAATTACCTAAAAGAGGATCTTGCAAACAAGAAGTTCAATAGACTAACAGTGCTTAAAAGAGACCCTAGTAAAAGATATAACTGGATATGCCAATGCGATTGTGGAAGAGAAACTAGCAAGTCTCAAGTAAACCTCAGAAAAGGGACGTCTAAACAATGCGAAGAATGCTCTAGGATTTCTCGTAGCGTTAACATGAAGAAAACATGCACCCTCAATAAGCTCATAGATCTAATAGGAAAAAGATTCGGAACATTCACAGTAATCGAAAGAGATATTGTTAGTGCCAAGTGGGGAGCTGCTAGATGGCTTTGTAAATGCGATTGTGGTTACACCGAGAGTAAATACTCACTATCATTAAGAAGAGGCCAAGGCTTACTTTGTCCTGAATGTACTGGAAAACATATTGTTGATAGCGGTAAACAACTAGGAGTGAGAAGACTAGAAGACCTAACAGGAAAAGTCTTTAATTCCTGGACAGTAATCGCTAGAGACACAAAACAAAACGCTAGTAACGACGGTGCTTTATGGTTATGCAGATGCGTATGTGATCGTATCTATAGCGTCTCAGCATCCAATCTCAAAAGGGATATAAGTAAAAGATGTAATGCATGTAGAAACGCAAGGATTAACCTATGACAACTATTATGGTAGTCGCAGTACTTTGTCTGATAGTAGACATCGTTTTGCTTATTGTTGCCAGAAACTATTACATAAAAGCTTTAAAAGCTTCAGGTAAATATGTCAGCAAAGAAGATAGAAAACAACAAGTTCTAGACTGCTTAGATGAGTTGCACAATGCCTACTGTATATCGCAATCGAAGGATAAGTTATCTCGCGATGAAGACGCCGAGAACTTTAAGAAGTTTTATAGAAATTTTAAGACAGTTAAGGATGCGGTGAGTGAGAGATTGTTTTAAAAATGTACAAAAATCAAAGAGGATAATCATGGATGGCGTACAAAAATCAAAGACACTAGTGTCAAAGAAGAAACAAGAAGTAAAAATGGAAAACAAAAAACACCTTATACAATTGTATCCAGAATCACCAACATTTAGTGAAGACGGAGAAGTTGTCTTTAAAAAAGTAGAGATCACCTGCAACGGCATAACATTTAAATTTGCTGATATAACTTTGCGAGGTGAAGATGAAGAAGATTAAGGAC
>Ga0307928_10000206_pt1 | contig 40922 bp, 45 predicted proteins | sample AceLakmetagen232_FD_201815 | JGI IMG/M metagenome (GOLD analysis project Ga0307928, IMG submission 201815) | Saline water microbial communities from Ace Lake, Antarctica - #232 | ecosystem: Environmental > Aquatic > Non-marine Saline and Alkaline > Saline | place: Antarctica: Ace Lake...
TAGGGTTTGGATTATATGTTGTTAATTCATTCGGATCTATACTTAGTTCTAGTCTTTTCTCTTATATTACTCCATACTCACATTTTGATACTGCCTATGTCTTAATCAACGGACATTGGAATTGGAGTTTGATTTGGATATCTCTTACAGTAATGGCTTGCTCATTTGTTGCTACATATTTCTTGTACCTTAAAAGAAATATAGCATCGTTATAGGGGAGGTTATTATGAATATAATACTTCATGAATTTAAATCAAATCTTAAATCACTCATTATCTGGTTTGTCTCATTAGGAGCTTTATTCTTCGCTGCCAGTTTTGAATTTGATATGTTTAAAAATGACCCTCAAATTAATGAGATATTTGAAAGCTTTGGATTCTTGTTCGATGCTATCGGTGGTGTTCCTGATTTAACTTCAGCGGCTGGCTATCTTAGTCTAGTTTCTATATATATTTATGTTCCTCTATGTATCTTCTCAGCTATGCTAGGAAGCGGAATTATTTCGAAGGAAGAGAAAAATAGAACAGCTGAATACTTATTTACTCTGCCTATATCTAGAAATAAAGTAATTACTAGTAAATTGGTTGTAGCTATTACAAACACAATACTAATAGATGTATTATCTATGTTAGTGTGTTTAGGCGCATTTGGTAGATTAAGTGATTCTCCTGAAACATTCAGAACATTTATATTTCATTTAGGACTTGGCGTTATATTTACACAAATGATATTCTTATCACTTGGTATGGTATTATCTAGTTTATTAAAAAACTACAAGAAATCTGGCGGGATTACCGTTGGTATTGTAATAGGAACCTTCATGTTAAGTATGCTTGTGGGATTAGCTGAAGCAGCCGAACCATTAAAATACTTTACACCATTCCAATACTTTCCAGCAGCACAAATGATTGATGGTCACTTTGAATTAGTTTTCATAATAATAACAATTGCTATAGTAGCTTCATCATTCTTTGGATTGTTCTACTTCTATAAAAAAAGAGATCTCCATATATAGCACAAAAATTTAACCAGAAAAAAGGTAGGCTAATTTAAGCCTACCTTGTTTTTATTTAGTTTGAATATTTAATTCTATGCTTTTCCTCCAGGATTTATATAATACTTTTTTATAACACATTTATTTAAATTGATATAAAAAACGGCATATTTAATGAATTACTTATTCACCTTAATTCCGAGCATATGACAGAAAACTGCTGCTTGGTAATTATCTATGGTAACACCTTCAACACTTATTCTATCCATTTTTATACCGTCAATAATACATGTGGATATATCTAAACCTTTTAAAGGATTATTATAAAACATTGCTTCTGTTAAATTGTTTTCATCAAATACTATGCCATTCATAGTGTTTTCAAACCAATTAGACTCTTTAAGTAATGAATTCTTAATTTCAACAATCTTTATTTTGTTTTCAGCTAAATCTAAATACTGTAGATTACAATCATCAAATAAAATATCTGTTAAATAATTTTGTACAAAATGAGTTCCAATAAATTTACACCCTTTGAATTCACATCTAATGAATGATGAGTCCGTAAATGTATTGTTAGACAGATCACAATTTATAAAAGTACAATCTATAAACTCAGCTCTTAAAAACTTGTTTTGATTTATTGTTACTTTTTCAAATATACATGCATCAAGAATAATACGATAATCATCTTGACCAATCAATGATAAATCACTAATTTTTCTATAATCCAATAATGGATAATCATCAAAAATTTCAAGTGTGCTTAAATAGGCTTCAAGTGGCATTTTACGTATTGGTTTCTTTCTTTTCTTCATCTTTATCACCGCTTATATTATAACATTAAATTCGTGAATTTGGTACACCTTAAATATTGAAAAGCCTTAAATAATTCACGTAGAAATCTGCTATCCAAGTACAGTTTATGCTAAAATATTTAGGAGAGATGATTACATGTCATAAAAATTTTAGCCTATTACCGTTTTTGTAAGTATCACTTATTTAATTACTCTAAATCTTAACAAAAATAATAAGACTAGCAAATTAAAGTGCTAGTCTTAGTTATATTTATTCTAACTCAAATGCTCCGGTATACAATTGATAATACACACCTTTGTTGCCTAGTAATTGATCATGTGTACCTCTCTCGATAATTCTTCCGTGGTCCATAACCATAATCGCATCACTATTCTTTACTGTTGAAAGTCTATGAGCAATTACAAATACAGTTCTTCCCTCCATTAAGTTATCCATACCTTTTTGAACTAATTCTTCAGTTCTTGTATCAATTGATGATGTTGCTTCATCAAGAATCATTGCTGGCGTATCAGCTACTGCAGCTCTAGCAATTGATAATAACTGTCTTTGCCCTTGTGATAAGTTAGAACCATTATTATCTAATACTGATTGATACCCATCCGGTAGTCTTGTAATGAAATCATGTGCGTTAGCAAGTTTAGCTGCATCAATACATTGTTCATCTGTTGCATTTAATCTACCATATCTAATATTTTCCATAACAGTACCTGTAAATAGATTTACATCCTGTAATACAATACCTAAGGATCTTCTTAAATCTGGTTTCCTGATTTTTCTTATGTTAATACCATCATATCTAATCTTACCATCTGGTATATCATAGAATCTATTGATTAAGTTTGTAATAGTAGTTTTACCAGCTCCCGTAGCTCCTACAAGAGCTACTTTTTGACCAGCTTTTCCATAGAAAGTAATATCATGCAATACTTCTTGTTCAGGTACATAGCAGAAATTAACGTTTTCTAAAACTATTTCACCTTTTAATTCTACTAAGTCCGTTAATCCTGTCCCTTTATGATAATGTTTCCAAGCCCAATGATTGATTCTTTCTTTGGTTTCGATTAAGTTACCTTGTTCATCTTTTTCAACTCTTACTAAAGTTACATATCCGTTATCTTCTTCAGAAGGTTGATCCATTAACTTAAATATTCTTGAAGAACCTGCAAGTCCCATAGAAATCATTCCAACTTGATTCGATGTTTGTCCGACAGTTTGCGAAAGTGCTCTAACAGATGTTAGGAAAACCACCACGATTCCTAATGTTATATATGGTGATCCACCAATTGAAATATTTGATACATTATTAATCATTAGTATTCCACCAACAATAGCTACAATAACATACATAATATTACCCATATTACCCATGATAGGCATTAAGACATTACTATATGTATTTGCTTTTTTACTATCTCGATAGAGTTTATTATTAAATTTATTAAATTTAGCTTTACCTTCTTCTTCGTAGTTAAATACTTTAACTACTTTTTGACCTTCAATCAGTTCTTCTACAAAACCTTCCTCAGCTGCGAGTGAACTTTGTTGTTTAACCATATATTTAGCACTACCACCAGCTATCTTTTTAGATAGATTAATCATAACAAAAATAACTAATAAGACAACTAGAGTTAACCATATTGAATAAGAAAGCATCATAATAACTATTGTAATCATAGTCAGTCCCGCTTGGAATACACTGGGAATTGATTGTCCAATCAATTGTCTTAAAGCGTCAGTATCATTTGTATATGTAGACATGATCTCACCATGAGGATGAGTATCATAGTACTTAACAGGTAGTGTTTCCATCTTATCAAACATATCTATTCTTAAACGATATAGAGTTGATTGAGTTACATTAGCCATTATTCTTGTATAAATGAATGATGCAAACACTGAAAGTAAATAGATAGACCCCATAAATAGAATCATTGTGATTAGTTTCTGTGATACAGACGATAACCCACTAACTATTCCCGGCCTAATTACATTATCAATCAATTGTTGTAAAATAACACTCGCTAAAACAGTACCAATAGAAGCTATAACTATTGAGATAGCTACAATGATTAATCTAGTTTTATTATACTTCCAGATGTATTTAAACAATCTACTGAAAGTTCCTTTTTTGATTATTGCTTTTTTAGGTATTGGTTTTCCATCTGGTTTTCCAAGAGGTTTCTTCTTGTTTTTACTCATCTTTGCTACCTCCTTTACCTGATGTCTGCGCTATATATGTCTCTTTGTAGTCTCTGCTTTTTGCCATTAATTCTAGATGTGTTCCAGAATCTTGTATTTGACCATGAGCCATAACAAATATATTGTCGGCTTCTTCAACTGAATTTAATCTTTGAGATATTATGATTTTTGTAGTATTAGGAATCTTCATATTCATTGCTTCTCTAATCAACGCATCAGTTTTGGTATCAACAGCTGATGTTGAATCATCAAAAATTATAATTTTAGGTTTTTTAAGAATAGCTCTTGCTATACATAAACGTTGTTTTTGACCGCCTGATACATTCGATCCGCCTCTTTCAATATGTGTATCATATTTATCAGGCATTTGTTGGATGAATTCGTCAGCACAAGCTAACTTACATACTTCTACTAATTCTTCATCAGTTGCGTTTTTATTACCCCAACGTAGATTCTCTTTAACAGTTCCTGAGAACAATACATTCTTTTGTAATACAACAGCTACATTATCTCTTAAACTTTCAAGATTATAATCATTTACATTTTTACCACCAACAAATACATTACCTACTGAAGTATCGTATAAACGTGGTATTAATTGTATTAAGGTTGTTTTAGCTGAACCTGTACTACCTAAGATTCCAATGGTAGATCCAGATTTAATATCTAAACTAATATCTTTCAGAGCGTATTTGTTAGATCCTTTTTTGTACTCAAAACAAACATCCTTAAATGATATTGAACCATCTTTAATATCTTTAATTCCATCATCATTTTTACTTAATGATGAGTCAGTTGTTAGTACTTCTGATATTCTGTTTATTGATTCTAAAGACATTGAAATCATTACAAACACCATCGATAACATCATTACGGACATTAATATTTGTGTTGAATAAGTAATTAAAGAACTCAATTCCCCTATTGATAAAACAGTTTCAACTGAATTAATAATAGTTGTCGCTCCCAAATATGAAATCAATATAATTGATACATAAACCGCGAACATCATAAGCGGATTAGTAAGCGCAATTGTTCTTTCTACTTTAGTAAAATCATGTCTTAGATCATCTGCGGCAATATGAAATTTATTTTTTTCATAATCTTCTCTTACAAATGACTTAACAACTCTAATACCACTCACGTTTTCTTGTACTGTGCTATTTAATTTATCATATTTCTTAAATATTCTTCTAAAAACAGGAAGCACTTTTCTAATAATTAGAAAGAAGCCTACAGCCAATATAGGAATAATTATAATGAAAATTATCGCTAGTCTCCAAGAAATTGTCGTCGACATTATAAATGCAAATATCATTACAAGCGGAGTTCTTATCGCTATTCTTATTAACATTGAATAAGCATTTTGAACATTCGTAACATCAGTGGTCAGTCTAGTAACTAAAGACGATGTTGAAAATTTATCTATCTCAGCGAATGAAAAATCCTGAACTTTATCAAACAAGTCATGTCTTAAGTTCTTCGCAAAACCTGTAGCGGCTCTAGCACCTGCTTTTCCTGAAAACACACCAAATAATAGTGAAGATAAAGCTAAAAATACTAATACTAAGCCATATTTGAATATAGGACCCATAGTAGAACCGGTCATATTATCAACCATTTCAGCCATTATAAACGGAATGAATGTTTCTAATAGAGCTTCAAAAGCAATAAATACTGGAGCTTGAATGGAAGGCTTCTTATATTCTCTTACGCTTCCTAATATTGCTTTGTAGTTAATTTTATTTTTCTGTTTCTTTTTATCCATTGTAATATTCTTTCTCCTTGTCAAATTTTTCAACTAATCTTTTATTTATCCTTACATAATTTTTGGCGTCTTCTTCCCCCAAAAATACTAGTAAGTTTCTTATACTGCTAAATATTAACTTTCTATCTTTTTCTAGGAAATCTTGTCCTTCAACAGTGATTGAAACAATTGTTTGTCTACAATCTTCTTTCCCCTTACGTTTAGATATATAACCCTTTTTATCCAAAGACTTCAATATAGAAGCCATTCTTCCACTTGTAATTTTCATTCTAGCTGAAATCTCACCGGCTAAAGCATTATTGTTTTCACGGCCTAAATATAATAAGGCCCCAATCTCACCTTTCGACATATCATTTGCTTTCTTAAGTAGTGGTTTTCTTAGAAACATATCTTTCATATGTTCATCTGTTAATTTATTATAATCCATCGTTGCACCTCATTTATCTTTTAGTAAAACCTTTTACTAGAAGGTATTGTATCATAACTAACATATTTTGTCTATGTTTTTACATTGTTTTTTTTAGAAAGTGTTTTCATAAGACAATATAAAAAACCATATAGAAAAACTATATGGTTTATTTGTTATTTGGAAGGGATGAACCTCAACGCAATGAAGATAAAAGGTTTTTAATAAATCTATATATCTAAATCTATTACTAAAACATATTACAAATTACATACTCCAATTGCATAAATCATTCTAAATCTAAAAACAACTACAAATTCTTTAATACAAATTCATAAAAATAAAGTTATTTAAATCTTTGATTCTGAGCGTCTTCTAACATCCCTTCAATTATTTATACCACTTTTTCTAACTAAATTCTATAGGTTAACTGATAATAATTTTATTAAAAACTATATAAATACACTCAAAACCTCGGTTCAGTAAACTTAACAAAATATTGTTATTATTGTGTATATTCCCACATATGGAGGTCAATCAATTTCGTAGTAATTAAAAGGTATCATCGTTTAAGATGATACCTTTTTTCTAATTTTATTATTAATGAAATTTATTTCTAAAACAATCTAGACTATGATTATTCATAACCCCTATTGCTTCTAAATATGAATACGTAGTAACACTACCCATAAACTTAAATCCTCGTTTTTTTAGGTCTTTAGAGACTTTATCTGATAATTCATTTGTGGTTACGAATGAATCATCTGTGTTACATATAATTTTGTTATCTGTAAAAGACCAGATATAGTTACTAAAACTACCGAATTCTTCTTTTACTTTAATAAAACTTTCAGCATTGGTTATTGTAGCTTTGATTTTAGCTGTATTTCTAACGATGCCTTTATTCTCTAAAAGTTCATTAATTTTATCTTGATTATACTTTCTAATTACATAAGGATTGAAGTTATCAAAGGCTTCTCTGAACGCTTCTCTTTTATTTAGAATTATTAGCCATGATAATCCACAATGAAAAGATTCTAATACGAACATTTCAAATAGATAGTCATCACCATATGAAGCAACGCCCCATTCGTTATCATGATAATCTAGATAAGTTTCACTTCTCTCAAGATTCGGCCAGTTACATCTTTTCATATATTACCTCTTCTAATCAAATTCTGTTCAACTAATTATATTCTATTAATATATGGTTGTAAAGAAATCAGTACTCTAATTACTATATATACATAAGAGCCAAAAATTGGCTCTTATGTGGTGAAAATTAATTGTTTATGTTTCTGGAAATATAACACTTTTATAAATTTAAATCTTCAATTTGTTTTTGAAGTGATTCTTCAGTTGCGGTTTTACCAATCATAGCTCCATGTAAATTATAACAAGATTTCACTTTGCCGTTTTGCTCTTCTACTTTTTTAGTTAAGTATTCAAACGTACCTTTTAACGGTTTTGTTCCAGCCCTTACTGTAATAATAGATATTGTTTTATCTTCAAAGTCTGAATCGCTAATAAACGTATTCATAGCTGGGGTTCCGTTACTTGCCCATATCGGAGTACATAAGTATAACTCATCAAAATCCTTTACTCTATTTGAAGGATTTCCTATTAGTTCAGACCCTTTTTTAGTGATTGATCTATAACCTCTAGTAAACAGATTCCCTTTTGAACTCTTTTCAACTAATTCAATCACTTCAGCACTATATTTTACGCCTAGCATATCAGCTAATTTCTTCGTTGATCCATCTTTAGAAAAATAGACAACGCCAATTTTTTTATTCATAGTTTTTCTCCAGTCTAAGTATTTTCTATACATTTGTTACTTTTATTATATATTATATGATAGTAATTTGAACTGAATGTGAACTGAATAACAATTATTTTCAATTAAAAAAAGAGACTTTTGAAGTCTCTTTCATCTAATAAATTATAATTTTTCTGGTTCTGGATAAGTTTCTTCGAATAATTCAACTGATACTTTTTTCATTACTTCATTTTGATTCGGTTTATCTTGATAGTTCTTTTTAACTATAGCTATTCTATCTACTTCTTCAATACCTTCAATAACTTTACCAAAAGCTGCGTATTCACCATCTAAGTGAGAAGAATCCATATGCATAATAAAGAACTGTGAACCAGCTGAATCAGGATGTTGAGATCTAGCCATTGATATTACGCCTCTTGCATGCATTAAATCATTATTAACGCCATTACTTGAGAATTCTCCTTTAATAGAGTATCCAGGTCCACCAACACCAGTTCCATTAGGGTCTCCACCTTGAATCATGAAACCTTCAATTACACGATGGAATATAATTCCATCATAGAATCCTTTTTGTACTAAACTAATAAAGTTATTAACTGTATTAGGAGCTACTTCAGGATATAATTCGATTTTAATTAGTTTTTCGCTTTCCATTTCTATTGTTACTATTGGTTTTTTCATATTCTTTTCCAACTTTCTTAATATTTGTTCTTTTATTATAACATTTTAATTGAAACCTTCTATATAAAAAGCCTAGAAAATTTTAATGTTAGTTTACATTTTGTAATACATAGATTAAAACTAATACAGAACCAAACACAGTTAAGGTATACCCTACAATTTTATTTAATACTTTGTTATCAACTTTATTAGCGTATTTAGCCGCAAAATTAGCACCTATTAAGGCAGCTGCACCAGTTATTAAAAGTGGTACCCATAGTGTTCCACTTATCAAAATATGACTGCCTGCACCTACAAAAGCTGTAAACACCATGATAAACACACTAGTACCTACTGCTTTTTTAAGATCATATCCTAAAGCGATAATCAATACAGCTAACATGCTTAATCCGCCACCGGAACCTGTATAACCACTAATCATCCCAATAACAGCCCCCCAGAAAACAGATAAGAATAGTCTGCTTTTTGTAAGTTTAAAGATATTTCCTCCTTGGTTTCCTTTAGCAGGATACACCAAGAAACGAATTCCAAGTATTACAAGCACTATATTTAATATACCGCCTAGATTGACAGAATTCATATCTTTAGATAAATAACTACCTAGAATGGTAAATAGAACAACTGTTATACCCATTACAGCTGCACTTTTTAAATGAATGTTTTTATGCCTGTAGTAAGTGTATGCACTTAAACCACTAGCTAAAACATCACTAGCTAAAGCAATACCTACTGCAGTATAAGGATCCATTTTTAAAACAGTAACAAATAAAGGCGCGATAATCACAGCAGCACTTAAACCAACAAAACCAGTCGCAGCACCTGCTAGTAATCCCCCTATAAAATAAACTAGATAATCCATTAGTCTTCATCCTTTTGCACATTAGTTTATATTCTTCGTAAAAATACTTCTAACAATTATTATATCAAAAAATGATTATTTATGGGGATTTAAGTGAATAATTATATCTGAAACTATGTTATAATCATATTATATTGGAGGTAATTATGTCTCAATTGATCAATAAACTTAAACAACGACGAAGCTTTAGAGAATTTGAAACCGAGTCATTTGACATCCAAATCCTAATAGACGCTATAGAAGCGGCTAAATACGCTCCAAATGGAGCTAATAAACAGCCTTGGACATTTTGCATAGTAAAAGACCCAGAAATTAAAAAACAAATACGCAAAGCATCAGAGCGCGTAGAAAACATGTTCTATAGCAAGATATCTAATAAATGGCTTTCAGATTTGAAGCCTTTAAAAGTAAATACAGATAAACCCTTCCTAGAACAAGCACCTTATCTCATTGTTATTTTTAAACATACATATCAATTAAACAAATCAGGAAATAATACAAATGTATATTATCCTGATATATCAATAGGAATAGCTACTGGCATGTTAATATCTGTTTTAACAGATTTAGATATAGATATATTAACCTATACACCATCACCAAACTTGTTCCTAAGAGATATTCTTAATCGACCAAAAAATGAGAAACCATATATGATTCTTGTTTGTGGAAAAGGTTCAAAGAAATATATACCACCAAAAATTACAAAAAAAGATAATGAAGAAATAATTAAAATATACTAAAAAAATAAGACATAATAGAAAATTAAATTCTATTATGTCTTTTTATATTTTACAACAATTACTTTTTAATGAATCTGATTAAAATAAACTAAATTAGCTATTATATAATTCTGCAATCAAATCATACATTTCTTCTTTACTTACTCCAATTGATTTACATAGAGTTACATCTTCTCTTAGAGCTTTTTTTACTGTTTGAATTTTTTTCTTATCTAAAGTAGCTTGGGAGTTCTTCTTAACATATGAGCCTTTTCCTGCGATGGTATATATATACCCATTATGTTCTAATAGCTCCCAGGTTTTCTTGATAGTAATAATACTTACACGCAATTCTTTTGCCATACTCCTAATAGATGGAAGTGAAGAATCAGATGTTAAGTCTCCATTCAATATTTGTAAAGATATTTGATCATAAAGTTGTTGATATATTGATGTCTGTGAGGTTGTTCTTACAGTTATACTATTCATCATTTAATACTTTCGTAATTTTTCCTAGATCTTATTACTGCAATATAATTCAATAGTACTGTAATTACAATTCCAACAACTAGCACAATTATTTGATTTGATATTGTACCCTCAAATATATCCCTCATAAATTGAAATCTTAATACACCATATTCCATAAGAAATGCGTAAACTAATGTCACAACTACTCCATAAATTACTGGTTTACCAAAGAAATATGCTGTTTTAAAGTAAAGAGGAAGGAATACAATATTAAATAGAGAAAACATTACAATTATAATTCCAAAGAATGCAAAGTTAATATCTAGAAAGATATTCATACTACCATACAACAAATTATGTATAATTCCAATTATTATTCCTGATACTAAATGTAATCCTTCAACAACAAATAGAGATATTGCTTTTGATGTAGCTATATCTTTTCTAGTTACTGGCAACATAGAACAAAAACTATAATCTTCCTGAGCAAGATAACCGGAGTATATCTGAGTTGCTGTAATCCAAAAGAAATACATAAATACTAGTGTGAATACCCATTGTGGAATAAACATTAAACAAGCCAATATAAGAGGCAGTATGTAAAAGAACTTGTTAATTGATAACTTTAATTCTTTATATACTAAATTTTTCATAGTATATCCTCCTTATGAGCATAGTAAATCATAATATCATCTAGAGACGGTTGCCCAAAATTGATATTTGTGTTTTGTTTAACATCTTTTGTTTTTATTAAGCCGTTAAAACCAAATGCATTTTCTTTATATGCAATCATTTGATTTTTCATAAGAGATAATTGTTCTTTTGCTCCATTAACTAGTTTATATTTATCAATTAAATCATCTTTTGAACAGCTTTCTATTAATTTACCATTCTTAATAAAAGTTATATAATCAGCACACTTTTCTAAATCACTAGTAATATGAGTAGAAAACAGAATACTAACTTTGCCTTTTTCTACGATTGTCTGAAATATTTGTAACAGATCATCTCTAGCTACAGGATCTAACCCACTAGTTGGTTCATCTAATATTAATAGCTCCGCTTGATGAGATAACGCTAGAACGATTGAATATTTCATTCTCATACCTTTTGACAACTCATCCAATTTTTTTTCAGAATTTAGATTAAATTGTATTAAATACTTTTGATACATTATTTCATCCCAGCTTGGGTAAAAACGTTTATATACAGAAGTAATTTCTCTAATTTTACGTTTCGGATAAAACGATTCTCCAGAAACGTAACCAATATTCCTTTTCACTTCCAATTCATGATCATCTATGTTTTTACCTAGAACAATTACTTCTCCTGAATTTTTGTTAATTACATTTAACAATGATTTTATAGTTGTGGTTTTACCAGCACCATTTTCTCCAATAAAGCCCATTATATAGCCTTCTGGGATTGTAAATGAAACATTATCTAGTAAGAACGAATCATATTTTTTAGTTAAATTTTTCACTACTAAACTTTCCATTTTAACACCTCTTTAACTGTGCTTATTGCACATACACAGTATACACACTTAGAAAGTTATTGTCAAGGAAATATATTTAAAAAAAGAGACATAATAGAATTATGAATTCTATTATGTCAGTTTATACTATATTAAATTACATCTCTACAAATACTTTTCCATCTTTAACAATTGTCTTAAAGGTTCTAACACTTAAACTGAATTCATCGAGTTTTAAGAATTCTGCTTTTTTCATATCTGTTACTTCTCCTGTTTCAACAGAAATTGGTAACCCATGATCTTTACAACTAATAACTCCGTCTTCCAATTTCCCGCTTGCTAAAGAAACTCCTCTATGAGGACATTTATCTTGAATAGCAAAAATGCCATTTTCTGTAGAAGTTAAGAGAATGTTACGATTTTTAATCTTAACTCTCATTTTTTTCTTTTGTTTAAGCGTTGCTTCATTAGCTACTAGATATTCCATTTACTCACCTCTATATATGTGATTATACATATTATAACATAAGAAACTTTAAAGAAAAAAGCACCTGTTTAAGATGCTTAAATTTTTTACCTTGTGAACACTAAATTAAATTCAGTACTTAGTGGTTCATTGAATTGATAATTATCACTATTAAATTTTTTCATCTTTTTAACTGATGTTATTTTATTTTTAATTAAATAATCTAAAAATTTACCTCTAGCCATCTTTGAGTATGTAGCTTGATTAATATATTTATTATCTTTTTTTTGCAAAAAGCTAATATTTGTCATATCTATATGTAACATAGAGCTAAATTCAGTAGAAGCTAGATTAATAATTGTTTCTCCATTGAAATATTGGTCAATATTCCAATGCTTATAAAGATTTAAACCTATTTTCGCCTTCATATCTAATCTATATGGCTTAATAAGTGTTCCTGGTTCTAAAACACCATATAAAGCGTCTAGAATTCTAATATAATCAGTAATATAACTATATTCTTCTTCCTTATAACTAGCTTTATCTAGATTTTTATATACTAGTCCAGTGTAACTGGGGAATGCGTGACTTGTAGACGCTCCACTAAATGAATTTATATCATTGTACGTTTTGTCTAATAAGTTTTCTTTAATTGATAATCCTTTTCCTAACTCTTTCTTAGTAAGTTTTTTCAAACTAGCTAATACTTTTTTATGTTCTTTATGAAAAAGTAATTCTTTATCAATTAAGTAGTTATTTTTCTGCATATCCATAGTTTTACTAGGAGATATTATTATTTTCACTTAATCACCTCAAATTGATCAAATAAATAGCTCTTGTTCATCATATATCTATTAATTTTATCTTTATGCTTTCCATAAACAATAATATGATGGTTTCCGTATGGAAAAGTCAAGAAATATGTTACATCATTAAGTTTAATATTTATTTGAGTTCTACACAAGTTTTTCTCATGAAGGTTTTCAGTTATAGTACCTTCAGCCACATAGTAGTCTTTAAGATTATTACTAAGTTTGAAAATAGTGATGTCTGTCTCTTCCATTTCGCCTCTAAGTGCTACACCGATACCAGATTCATAATGAGTCATTACTTCATAATTTTTTGCCATATCTAACGGCAATGTACAATGAGCAAATACTATTTCGTTTTTATCTGTATCTATTCTTGAAGGATTTGCTTGAAATCCTGGTTGGCCTGTTATCTTATTAAGAAAATACATTGATAACATAGCGGGTATATCCCCCTCGCATGTCCCTATTAATTTATTGCGATTTAAAAGTGATAAGCCTAGACATCCTGTTGTGTGTATTTTTCCTATAAGGTCAAAACATCTTAGCGTTAATCCTTTAAGTTCATACTTGTTAATTAATGTTTCTAATGCTTTACTAAGTTTTTTTGATTCAATAACTTCTGATTTATCAAAATCTAATTTTGTTGTTTCTTCATACCCTGTTATATTCGCACATTTATACTCACTAATTAGTTCATCTATACTAATGTCTACTAAATTTATGTTAAGTTCTTTCAAACACTTATCATAGTCAACATTAGAAGCGATTAACCAATCACTAGGTTTTCCAACAACGCCTAGATTAATTGGTTTATTAATCTGTTTTTGTTGATTTTCTAGGTTTGATAATCTAGAGGCAATATATTTAGGAGTTCCATGTAAAATCTCCGCTAATTTATTTTTGTTTTGAAGATAAGAAAGAATTTCCATACTAGCTGCTAGTGAATTGTTTGATCCGTATGTAAGTAAGTAAAATGGTTCTTTTAAGTTTTGTTCCATTTCAAGAAAATGTCCTTCCGAGCCACCACTTTGAACTAATATTACTGATAAATCATCATTGTAGAAATCAGATAGGTTTGATAAACGAAATGAGTAATCTCCTAAAGATTCTATTTCATTAAGTAGTTTTTTTGTTTCTTCATTTATATATACATCATCATGAAGACTGGATTTAATTGGTAATACAGCAATTTTCATAGTTATTCCTCTTCTCATAATATTAATATATTATAACATATCTATTTAACTAAAAAAATAAAAGCCCCCTAAGGGCTTACTTTTTTATGAAATAATACTTTTTTACCAAAAATCTCTTTCTCTACATTATAGGGATTTTACATAGTTAAAATATTTTGTATAGATAGGAACCATTCTTGGCTCTTCAATAATGTTTAACGCTTCTTCTAATGAAAACCACTTAACTCCTGAATTTTCATCCTCTTTAATAATTAATTCTTCTGATTCGCTAGCTACAAGTAAATATGTAATGTTCATATGAATGTGATCAGAAACAAATTTACCATTCTTTATATGATTATATACATATATGCTATCGATACCAATTATATCTTTGTTGTATGGTTCAATATGTTTCACACCAGTTTCTTCCTTTGCTTCTTTTATAGCAACAGCTAAGAAATCTGGATTTCCATCATTGTGACCACCAACCCAACCCCATGAGTTATATATATTATGATGTATAAATAGTACTTTTGTCATTTCCGGGTTAACAATTATAGCTGATGATGTAAAATGTCCCACAAGATTTTTTCTTGTTAGTGCATCATTATTTTTATCAATAAACTGCAACATAGCTATTTTATCCATTTGTTCTTGTTCGTTTTTTGGTCTATAATAATCTATTAGTTTTCTATGCATATTTCCGTCCTTTATTTTTTAAACAGTGTTTGATTTAGCTGTAATACTTTTATAAATTCTTTAATATCATTTAACTCTTCTCGGTATTCTGAAACAATTGATTTGTTGACAGTACGAAATGGTTTAATATCAAAGTAATCTTTTCTTGAATCAATTGCCATACTTAGCTTATTATCTAGAAAAGAAAAGCTTATTTTATCAAGATATTTGTTATCTAAGAAAAGCAATTTTTCCATGAAGTTTGGTGTTAATATATAAAACGCTTCATGCTCACTTTCTGCATATACTTTCAATTCTGAATTAAAATTAATGCTTTCCATCTTTATCTTTTTTAGATTGCTAAATGGTCTAAAGTTAAATGGTTGTAGTAATAGCAAATTAGCTTTGAATTGTTTTGGAAAATCAAATTCATAGAATCTTCCTTGAAATACAGTTACTACAGTTGTATGTTTCCCACTTCTTCTGACTTCTTTTTGTTCAACATCACTACTTCTAAAATTCACGCCTTCAAAGTTGCCTGATATCATATCTTCACTTTTGTAGCGGTCTCGATTATATAGTAGTCCCGATTTCATAACTTCTTCTTCTGAGAAACCGTGATTGTATATATATGTACTGGCAGGAAATACTTTTTTCATTTCTTCAGTTACATATACTTTTTTAAATCTATTACTTATATCCTTGATTTTCTTATGATTAATAGAAGCATAGATTGCTCCTCCTAAAAAAGGCAGGGCGATTATAAAAAAGGCAATCATACCAATAGATATAGCTAAAGGTATATATGAAATAAATGCTATTCCTGTAATTCCATAGCCAATGATTATACGTCTTTCATATTTTGATTTTTCTTCATTTAATCTTTGAAACATATTTGCCTCCTACTCATCAATATATAATTCACTAATAGTATTATAACATTACTCTAAGATAATATAGATAAAAAGACAATGTTTTATATGTAAGAGTCATTCTACTAGTAGTGATTAAAAGATAATATATGTGATTCCATCATTACATTTTTTATAATCTGAATCGTTTTTAATTAAATGCTTATACTTCTGTATCACATCAACAAAACCCATCATTGATCTTAACGATTCACCAGGAATATATGCTTTTATTTCATTGTTTGAAAGTCTTTTTTTTAAAGATCTATGAACAGTTAACTTTATTTTTCCACCAACACCTGAAGAACCGTATCCGTGTATGATTTTTATTATTTTTTCGTTTTTTCTATTTTCTCGAATTATATCTGATAGTCTTTTGCCAGCTTCATCTGTAAATGGCATATCACTTTTTATATCAAATGTTTTCATTTAATTCCTCCTAATTGATTTTACACATGATGTTTTTAATCTATAAGTATAAGTATAAGTATAAGTATAAGTATAAGTATAAGTACTCAATCAATATTTATTAATTTGAGTAATTATTTCTTCAGCTATTATATTGGCACCTTTTGAATTAATATGGACACCATCTAAGGTTAAGTATAGACCTCTTTCTTGACTTTTTTTATCAACATCTTCATTGGTTTTTAAGTTTTTTAAATCAGTATATAAAGCAAATACTTTGTATGGTATATAGTCAGATTGTTCTTTATCTTTAATATAATTTATAAATGACGATCTAATATCTAAATAAAACGCTTTTGGATAGTCTTGAATAATAATTTTGATAATACCTACTAATTCTTCTATTTCTTTATTCCAAGAGTTATTCAAGTTTTCACCCAAAATTAGCGGTGGTATAACTATTATATTGGTATTCTTTGTTTGTAAGTAATCTAGTAAAGACAAATATTGCTTAGTGAATACGGTTTTGTTTTTTGCCCACTTTTGTCCCATTAAGGTTTTTAACAGGCTATACTGCCAAGTTAATTTTCCAAACACATCATTTTTACCGATAAGTAAAACAATTATATCAAATGTGTCTAAATCATTAATTTTCTTTATTCTCTTTAAAAGGCTGCTTACAGTATCTCCGCCTTTTCCATAATTTACCACAGTATGAGTATTCATTTTGTTTTTTACAATGTCAACATAGGAAACGCCTGGTTTAGCTTCTGTTACACTATCTCCTATAAAAGCTATCTTCATGAATTAACACCTTCCTTTAATTGATAAATAATTCTTAGCTATAGTATATCACTAATGGTAAGTATTAAAAGATACCAATATAAAAAGGGGAATATTTTTCCCCTTTATTTCAGTATTTATATTTTATAACTATTTACGAAGCTCAGACACTCTTTTTTGAATTGTATCATTTGATAAATACTCATCAAAAGGTCCTTCAAAAACATAGGCACCATTTTCAAAAATTTCAACAACCTTATTTGTTACAGTAGCAAGTAATGAATGGTCATGTGAAGAAAGCAACAAAGATCCTTTATAATCTTTTAACCCTTGATTAACCGATTGGATAGCTTCTAAATCTAAATGATTAGTGGGTTGATCAATGATAAGTGTATTTGCTTCCGATAACATTAATCTTGAGAACATACATCTCATTTTTTCTCCACCACTAAGATATTTCACTTTTTTTAGTGGTTCATCTCCAGAAAATAACATTCTACCTAAGAATCCTCTAAGATATGAATCAGCTGGATCTTTTGAATATTGTCTTAACCATTCAATTAGATTCAAATCGTTATCTTTGAAAAACTCAGTATTATCTGCGGGAAGATTAGCTTTGATTACTGTTTGTCCCCACTTAATTGTTCCGCTATCAGGTTCTACTAAACCAGCTAGTACTTTCAGTAATAAAGTTCTAGCAAGATCACTCTTACCAGTTATAGCTACTTTATCGCCACGATTAAGTATAAATGAAACATTATTAAATACTTTTTCTCCTTTATAAGAAGCTGATAAATTAGTAACTTCAAGTACATCTTTACCTAAATTACGAGCTATATCAAACCCTACAAATGGATATCTTCTACTTGAAGGAACTATATCTTCAAGATTGATTTTATCTAATGATTTCTTTCTTGATGTTGCTTGTGAAGATTTAGATGCATTCGCACTAAATCTAGCGATGAATGCTTGAAGAGATTTTATTTTTTCTTCTTTTTTCTTGTTTGAATCTAACATCAACTTTTTCATTAGTTGAGATGATTCTCTCCAAAAATCATAATTCCCACTGTATAATTTGACCTTACTATAATCAATATCTACTGTATGAGTACAAACCTTGTTTAAGAAATGTCTATCATGGGATACTGTTATAACAGTTTGGTCATAGTCTAGTAAAAAATTTTCTAACCATTTAATTGCTTTGAAATCTAGATGATTTGTTGGTTCATCTAACAATAGTATATTAGGATTACCAAATAAAGCTTGAGCTAATAATACTTTAACTTTATCTTTACCTAGTACTTCACTCATTTTCTTTTTAAATACTTTTTTGGGAACAGCAAGTCCATTCAGTAGTTTTTCTGCATCTGATTCTGCATTCCATCCATCTATTTCAGCAAATTCAGCTTCTAAATTAGCTAGATGCAGTCCGTCTTTATCTGTAAAAGGTTCTTTATCATATAAAACTTCTTTTTCTTGCATTATATTAAATAACCTTTTATGTCCCATTATAACTGTTTCTATAACGCTATATTGATCATATTCAAAATGGTCCTGTTTTAACACGGCCATACGATTTCCTTTTTCAATTATTACATTCCCTTTTGTTGATTCTTTTTCTCCAGATAATATTTTCAGAAAGGTAGATTTACCAGCGCCATTCGCACCTATAACACCATAACAATTACCAGAAGTAAACTGTAGATTTACATCTTCAAATATCTTCTTGTCAGGGAAGATTAAATCCAAATTAGATACTGTAATCATTCTATCAACTCCTTCGCCTTGAATATACTACCACAAAATTTATATATTGCAAGAAAAAAGGGTGTGATAACACTTTCTTTATAAACTAATACATTATCAAAAACAGATTTATACAAAAGTAATAGAAAAAAGACATCCAAAAATGCCTTTAATGTATTGATTAAATTTTTATTAGAATAATAATTGGTCTTCTTTTTTTAAGAATTGTTGTATTTCAAAATCATGTCCTTCTTTATCCTTAAAGAAAAAAGAATCAAGTGGTATTTGATTCATATGTTGTATCTTAGTTAAACCTTTAACATCAAACTTTGAAACACGTGTATGTTCTTTTCTAACATCATCCGTATTTAAACTGACTAATGTATTTCCTGTATATTTTATCTTATCTTTCAACTGGACTATACCTAAAAAAGAAGTCTTGTTTATTTGATATACTCTAGCAAATCCTTGATCCATTACTAAAGGTAATTCTAAGATGTTTTCAATGAAGTTACTACCGTATTCTAAATCATTATAATATATGAACGTTACATTTGATGAATATCTAAACATATTTTATCTCCTTCTAACTATAATTATGTATATTTTAACACAAAAAAGCCCAAAGGGGCTTTCTTAATATTCTTATTAGTTAGTTCTTATTACAAATTCTCTTAACGTATCTTATTTATACTAGTGTAATTTTTATTGCACTTATACCACGGATTTCTTTTTCAAAAAAATCCATAGCTTCTCTAAGGTTTTTCTTATTAAATGGATATACTTTCTGTTGGTTCAATTGAATAATTTGATTCACATTTTGCCAATGCTTATATCCAGTGTTTTTAAGTTCTTTATGTTTGTTACTTAAAATAAAGAACATAAATTCTCTTCCTTTATAGCGATGATTCTTTTTTTTACCTCTTCCATAATATTCAAGTAGCATTTTTAAGTCTTTTGCAGCACCTACTAAATCTTCTTTTTCAAACAATTCTTCCATTGTATCTACTGTGACTTTTTGAAACTCTTCTGTATTCTTTTTTGTTTTTGGTGAGCCTTTTTTACCCCAGCCCTTAATTGTATCAATTAATGTCATTTCTATAATGTCCTTCCTGTCAAACTGATTCTGTCTTGAATGACGCTTATATATATAATAGTACTCCAGTATTAATTTTTCAATACAATTTTATAAAAATAACTATATATATAGTAAAATTAGAAAAAATGCAGGGAACTAAATATAAGACAATACAGCCTCTATCACAATGCAAACATCATTTATTTTATCTGCTTTTTAATATATATGCGGCATATTCAATAATTATACCGTAAATTCCTCCAACTAAAAATCCTGTTAAATCAAGAAACTCCGTTGCGCTATAAAAAGCAAATGAAATAAATATGCCAGCAAGAAGACCCCTTACTAGCCTTTTAGGTAATGAAAGATTTGCAGGTAATAATCCAATAAACAATCCTATTAAAACTCTATTGAACCAAAAAGATAATAGATAGCTAAATTCTAGTGTTCCATTATATCTTATATTTGCGCCTATAATACACACAATTCCTAATATAGCACCAGCTACAATAGAGACTATTATTCTTTTATTCATATTTTTCCTCCAAAACGTTATTTTTATATTACTTCATTATAAATATCTTTCAAACAATTTACTTATATTAAAAATTTAATACATATCTAATTTTTCTATATCATTTAACAATTTATATTCATTCAAAAAGAAAGTATATAAACTATTCAACGTCTCAACTGTCATCATTTTTTGTTTTCTTGCGGGGTGGTTTTTATACCATAATCCTAAATGTATTTGTCCATCTATAATGCTAAGATATACTTTTTTATATTCTTGGTTTCTTGATAGATCAGATACAAATCTAACAAACTGATTATCAATACTTTTCATTGTTTGTTCTATTTCTTTGTAAACTCTAATTTCTTGAAATTCAGGTTGTTTATCAAATTTTATTCCTTTTAGTCTTGGTGAACCATTTGTTCTTACCTGAAGTGAGGTATTTACGTTTTTCTCGAGAACAAAATAGACACCATCAAAATGTGTTTGTTGGCTTTTGCCGTTTGAGGTTGTCATTAAACAATCATATATATTGAATCGATGTTGCTCTTCTGTTGTTCCTAAAACATGTCTTCTTATTTTAACAGAAGCAATTCTTGTAAACAATCCACCAATTTTGTTAAATCCTTTATCTTCATTATCATAAGCCTTGTAGTCAAGTGTCATACCTTCAGTAATATTTATTTTGTTATAAACTTGAGGGAACAGATCATCGAAGAAAGGTTTTTCACTTAAATAACGGCCGCTTACAAGAAAGCCTATTAAAGCTACTAAAAAAACCATGCCTCCATAAGTTGGCAAAATCCAAACGGTAGCTGGGTTTTGAAACTGCTTTGGAAATATAACAATAAATGCTATTAATATAACCACGGTAATCCCTAAAATAATTCCCCATGTCTTTTGTATTTTTTGTTTTCTTTTTGATTGAACCTCTTTAAATTTTCGATGGATTCGTTTAAATTCAATTGCTGTAAACATTAAATCACCTCTGATTACATTATACTAAATTTTTCTAATTTTCGACATTTAATTAATGAAAATTATAGCAAAAAAATAGAAGCTCAATTGAGCCTCTACATAAATATTTAATAGTAGTTAATCTATCATTTTAACATTTTTTTAATATAGATTTTTAATTTTCTATTTTAATCTAAATGTAAAATAGTCTTTATAACTAATAACTTCTATTAAAGAATCTTTCTTTAACAAACTAACCAGTTCATCAATATTAGTGCATTTTCTAGATGCCAAAAAGCTTCTTATTTCATATTGATTCATAGGGTGCCTTTTTATAATACTAAGGATAGCTTCGTAATGATCTGATATATTACTATAGAACCCTTCTGAATCTAGTAAATCAATTGATATTCCTTTTAATATATTAACTATTTGTATCATTTTATCACTAGTAACCGCTTCTATATATCCTTCAGCCGGTGGTCTAACAGGTGTGTTTAAATACAGTTTATCGTAATTGATTTCATCTAAAATATTAATATACTTATTTATACTTTCTAAATCATCATTAATCCCTTTTATAAACATCATTTCAAGCCAAAGCAATCCACTATATTCTTTAGAGAATACTATCAATCCTTCTAAAACTTGATTAAATGATAGACTTCCTATCGGTCTATTAATAACTTTAAAAGAAGATTCATCATAAGCATCCATTGTAGGAAGCACGATATCTGCATAACTTAACTCTTTTCTAACGGCAGGATCATAAAGGAGCGCACCATTAGTAATTACAGCTATAGTTTTATCAGTTCTTTTCTTCATTTCTAAGATTAATTCGCCTAATCCTAGATATAAAGTTGGTTCCCCTTCACCAACTATAGTGATTACGTCAAAATATATTTCTTCTTTTAATATTGACTCAAACTCGTTAATTATATCTTCTACAGCAAAAAACATTTTTCTTTCATTTGTCATTTTGTCAGTTCTACCTAACTGACAGTAAACACAAGAATAGTTACAAGTTTTTTTAGGTATTGGACTTACCCCTAAAGATATTCCTAATCTTCTAGACGGAACTGGTCCATAAATATATTTCATAGTTTCTCCTCCTCAGTTAATATATACGTGCGTTACCTGTATTACCATGAAAATTCCATGAAGCTGGATGATTTCCTTCCGCAAAATGACGGTTTTTCTTTAATCCAAACTTTATTAATGACTTACTAACCTTTGTTCTTAATCCTTCAAGACTTCTTCCACCAGTACACAAGTTAAGTGTTACTCTTGGTTTTATCATGAAGATTCTTTTTTTAAAGTCCTCTTCTCCACCATAATTATCATAGATATCAATCCAGTTTTTGTCTCTTAGTTTACGATCAATTGGATTCAACCCACAACTAGTTTGATATTGAATCGCATTAGTTAAAATAACGTTATACTCGCCATCATTTATTCTTAAACAACTTTTATTTAATGCAAAAGTAAATAGTTCGAAGAGATTATCACCAGTTTTACCCATAGCTAATCCAACTGGATTATTGTTTTCGTCATACTCAAATCGATGAGGACTCTCTAATACAACTAAGATATTCTTTTCATGATAGGTATTGCTACTTAAAAATTTGTAATCAGTTTCTGAATAATCAATTGTGTCTCTTTCATAGAAATTAAAGGTATACTTCTTTGATTGTACAAGAAGCTCCCCTACATATTGATCAGGTGACGGTTTAACAGCACCACCTTCAGCATAATTATTTAATTTACTAAAATCAAAATCTCCCATAAAATTTACTGACATAAAAGATGCCTCCCTATAAATCATAATGAACATATATCCATATTAATAATAACACTTTAAATACAAAACAAAAAGAAAAAATCTATTATTTCTCCTTGTTTTTATAATTTAAATATATTCTTTCATCTCTATTTATTCTAGCAAATAATTATTATTAACAACACTCTTACTAATTTACATAAACTTTGCTAATAACATACAATACTTTGCATACTATAATTCGCTTAAAACTATCTTTTCTCCTTTTTTAAGGAGATCAGTCCATATCAATAAAGCCTTTGCCTTATCTTCTGATATTAGAGCTTGTAATAACTCATTATGGATTTTAATTACGTTAGTAAATTTAGTCCTTGAGTAATAGAACCTTTTAACTAAATCTAATTCAATATCTTTAAAAGACATATATAACAAAAATAAAACTGAATTGTCGGAACAACCAACTAAATTTTCATGAAATTCACAATCAAGTTTAACGATGTCTTCAATCTCGAAAACAGAATTTTCTATATATTTTTGTTCTCTTTCTAATATGTTTTCTAATATGTTAATTGGTTTCTTATTATCTATTATTTGTTTAATAGCATCTAACTCCGCAAATAATCTGATTTTTAATACCTCTTTAATTGTTTTACTTCTTAATTCTCCTATAGATTCCTTGTATATATCTTTTACAATATCTAAACTACCAGAATATAGAAAATCGTTTACTTGTACATAATGCCTTGGATTAACTTCTAGATACCCTTTAGTAGATAAAATATGAATAGCTGAATTAATTACCGATCTACTTGTATCATATTGTATTGCCATTTCTCTTAGAGGTAATAATTTATCTCCCGGTTTCAATACTCTATTAATAATTTTATTTTGAATATCTTTCACAACATCAAATGTTTTATTTGCTATTTTCGTCATTTATTTCTTTCTCCTGATAAATATATTTGTGAACTGGTGGCATAGAATTATATATTTGTTTTATATCTAGATATCCAAATCCTAATTTATCAAATCCTGAAAATTTTCCTTTAAGTAACACAGTTTCCATAGTCATACTAAATGCTAAAATAGCTATATCTTGATTAGCTTTTACTTTACTGAGCATTTGTTTATATGGTTGATTTCTAAATACAATTTTAGAACTTGAAGATGATTGAGCTTGAATAACAGGAATTATTATCGGATAACCTTTTTCATTGATATATGAAAGAAATGTCAGTGTACCTAGCTTTGCGGTGAACTTCTTTGTCCATACATTCATAACCTTTTTCTTCTTACCTAAGCTATAAAAGCCTTTAAATAACATTGTTAATATAGAGTTATATATAATCTTAGGCATTGGTAAACTATTTTTATCACTGATTTCATCTAAATCAAAATAGTAGACAGTATTGATTCCAAAATAAGAATTGTATCTATATAGAGGTTGATTATTAAAATTAATATAATCTTCCCCTTCTTTTTTTTGATGTGTATAATTCATCTTACCATACCAAAAATTTTTGTCTGTGTTCATAATAAGGAATCCTGTTTTATTTCTCTCTAGAATAGCGCTTTTGCTTAGTCCCTCAACAAATTTACCAAACATCATCTCTTTTTTGCCTTTACCCATAAGTGTAGATAAAACAGTTATATGTGGTTTGTTTTTATCATCAATAGTAGCTACTAATCCTATTTTCATTGTTTTTTTGAACTCTTCAATCATTTCGTTATTTAATTGTTTATTCATTTCTTGCCTCCAATTTCGTTGCTCCCGAAATATATATATTTTTACTCTTCAAATTAGCTTTTGCGGCTTCAAGAAGTTCTTTCATTTTTAATTCAGTTATTAACTCTTTTTCTTTATAAGGCCAATCTAAATATAATCTATCATATTTATCTGTACATAAATTATTAAAAGCACATAATTCCCAACGTTCAAAATTAATATTATTCTCTTTCAAAAATTTTGATATACCAATTATATTTTCTTTAGAATCAGTTGAATCCGGAATAATCGGTGTTCGAATCCATAATTTCTTTTGATTATTTAACTTAATTAAATTCTCTTTGATAAGTAAATTTTCTACACCACAATATTTCATGTGTAAATCACTAGAATCTAATTTTAAATCATAAAGTATTAAATCAATAAATGGTAAAATTTGTTCAAATTTATTAAAATCTATATAACCTGACGTATCTATTGCAATATGAATTTTGTCTTTTTTTAAGAGTTTAAGTAACTCCAATACTTCTTTCGTTTGAAGCATAACTTCACCACCGGATAAAGTAATACCTCCACCATTGTTGAAATAGGCTTTATCTTTTATTAATTCTTTGTATAAAGTATCAACTTCAATATCTCTTCCTATTATTTTTAAAGCACCCGTAGGACAATTATCTATGCACTTCATACATAAACTGCACAAATCTCTGTCCAGCATTATTTTTTCATCCTTAAATGTAATAGCTTTATTAGGACAAATATCAACACATTCCAAACAAAAAATACAGCTTGATTGTATCCATTCCTTATCTAACTTAAATGGAATGGATTCAGGATTATGACACCACGCACACTTTAATGGACATCCTTTGAAAAATACGGTTGTTCTAAGTCCTGGTCCATCTTCAGTCGACATTCTTTGAATATTTAGTATTCTCATAACTAACAATCTCTATGAGATTCTCTTGAGATAATTTCATTTTGTAGTTCTCTACCTACAGTAACAAAATATGCATTATATCCAGTAACTCTTACTAATAAGTTTTTGTAATTTTCAGGATGTTCTTGTGCGTCTCTTAACATATCTGAATCAAGAACATTAATTTGTAAGGCAGTTCCGCCGTTTTCAATATATCCTCTTAAAAATGCTTTGAATTTATCTAAGTGATTTTTATTACTTAACATTGAAGAACTGAAAGTAATTGTATGACTAGCACCGTTTGGAAGACAGTTTAAATAATCTTCAAAATCTCCATTTTCTGATTTCCCACCTAACACTTTACCAACAGAATTAGTATTTGCAGTTGGACCGTTTATATCAGCACCATTTGAAGGACATATAGCATTAGAGAAAAATTCTCCTTGTTTTCTTCCATTTGGAGAAGCAGGCAAAATAAAACCAGCACCTACCCAATAATTCCAAGATAACATACCCGGTCTAAATTGACGATTAGTTGATTTAGTTTTATATTTCCAAGTTTCTTTTGCGAAAAACTCCATATAATCTTTCGCTAAACCATCGGAAGAATCATCGTCTCTTCCATATTTAGGCGTTTTATTTATAGCAACTTGTCTAAGCTTTTCATATCCATCCCAATTATTAATTAATGCTTGTCTCAAAGTTTTCAAATCACACACTTTTTTATCATAAACAAGATATTTAACAGCTAATAAAGAATCTACTGTAGTAGCATAAGTAACTCCCTCAATAGTAACAAAATGAAGTTCAGCGCCACCTTCAGTAACATCTTTATGTGATTTGATTGTACCCTCAACTAAAGTTGACAAATATGGTGTATTTCCATATTTAGATCTGATATATTCTGACTTCTCATATTGAACAACACTTTTTTCAACAATATATGCAGTTTGAATTTTAACCGCTTCATAAAAGTCTTCAAAAGTCTTCATTTCTTCAATTAATTTAGTAACTGGACCCATTTGGATAATTTTTAGAGGTTTCATTTTATATTCATTATATTTTTCCGTTAATGCTTTTCCTTGATTAAACGCAAGTTCAACCGCTTTGTATAAATATAAATTATTATCAACAGTTCCTGAACGGTCATTTCCACACATTGTATTTTCTAAACAACCGACAGATGCATAATTATGTACATTATCTTCATTAATAAAATTTTCCACATTAGCTTCTTTTGCTTCTCTAAGCAATCCAGCCATTGAACGTTCATCAAAATTCAGTAAGAAAGGCGCTCCTTGGCTTTCTGAGATCATTTTAACAACTTTATCTAGCAACTTATCAGGTGAATTTTTATGTAGTCTTACATTCGGTTTTGGTTCTAATATAGGAGACATATCATCTATCACATCAAGTAATAAGTAAGTTAATTCATTAGATGTGTCATTTCCATCTTTATCTCTACCAGAAAGGTTAAATAGCTGTCCGAATCCAGCTGTGATACCATTATTTCCAACTTTAATTTGAGCATCATAAACTGTATTACAATGGAACCAAAAACAACCGAGAATGTCTTTCATAAACTCTACACTCATACCCTGTTCTTTAGATATTTTAAAGAATGGATATAGATATTGATCAAGCCTTCCAAAAGAAACTCCTGGGCCAGGATAGTTTTCATCACTCATTATCAACATGTGAGTAATCCATAAAGATTGAATAGCTTGAAAAAAGTCCTTTGGTTTGTTCCATGGAACAACCGAAAGGTTTTTAGCCATAAGTTCAAGTTCAGATTTTCTTATATCGTTATTTTCTTTTTTTGCTAAATCCTTACAGATGTTTATATACTTGTTTGCGAATTCTTTAGGCATTTCGCAAGCTATCATCATAGCTCTCAGTTGTTCCCCTGCTAGACCTTCTTTTTCTTTTGTTGATAGTGTATTTAATTCTTTTTCAATTTCTTTATATATTCCTTTAAAACCTATATTTAATACTTTTGGATAATTTGGAATTATATGACCACATGTTGATCCTACATTTCCAAAACCACGATAGTAATAATCTAAGAAAGTTTCTCTAGAACCATTTTTCCCATATACAAGTTTTGATCTATCTTTTCCTTGTTTTTTATTAAGACAATGCGAAGATAAAACATTAAAATTACTACCACATAGTAAATCTCCTTGTAAAATGTGCATAGGCATATAATTTACGATAACTTCTTTCAAAAATGTTGCTCTTCTTTCTTTTAATGATAAACTCCAGAAGTTAGTTGGTAAATCAATCTTTTCAGCACTTTGTAAAGATGATGAAGTAAATGTCTGATTAAAAGAAATCATTTCTGGTACGATGTAGTAAGTTAATTCATCAAAAAGAAAATCCCATGATTTTCCTGTTGTAAAACATTTATACTGATTGTTCCAATCTCTTTCAATTCCTTCAAAATAGTAATCTCTTAACCACTTAACTCTCTTAGATAAATTTTTAGGTTCTTTAATTTTTGATAATGTTTCCATAAATCGCTCCTTTTGTGGTGGTATTACCACAGATAAATTATATATCTTTTGATATTTACTGTCAATAGGTCATTAAAAAATACAAGAATCTTTTTAGAGATTCCTGTTTGTTTATCTAATTTGTTTAAGCTAAGGAATTTATCAATTTTTTACCATATCTAAACATATTTAGTAACTATATATAGTAAAAAAAAGCCCTATAGGGCTTTTTCTTTTATTTTTTTTCTGAAAGTATTTTTTTAATATCTAATAAAATGTCCTCAGCGGTTGGTTTTGGTTCAACTACTTCTACTACAATTGGTTCTTCTTCCGTTTCAAGCCTATCTTTAATACGGTTAATAGTTTTTATCATCATGAAAACAACAAATGCGATAATAATAAAATCGATAATACTTTGAATAAAACTACCATAATAAATTGCATTTTCTGCTACACCAGTAGCTTCATTTGCTTCGGTAATAACATATTTGAAATTTTCGAATCCTTGTGGCCCAACAATCAAACTAACAACAGGCATAATTACATCTTTCACTAAACTTGAAATTATTGCTTTAAACGCTGCCCCAATTATGAAAGCAACCGCAAAATCCATTACGTTGCCTTTGCTAATAAATTTCTTAAATTCGTTAAAAAATTTCTTCATCATAACACCTCCTCATTTTTTATCATAACATCTACCAAATATTTTGTACAATACTATGGGCTAAATAATACAAATCCAAATTATGTTTTTCTTAAGGACTTCACTGTTTAAATACTAAAACTTATTATCGTTAAATTAGCAAAAACATGATTTGTTTCTTAGTAAATTGGTTTTTACTTTTTTGACCCAATTTTAATTCTCGGATCAATTAATGCTGTGAGTATATCTATAACTAAACAAAATACTAATCCAAAGCTCATATAGAAAGTTGCAACCAGTACCGCCACAGGGACATCCATGTTAACATAAAAGTGATCCATATACGGTTTTAATAGGGCATCAAAGAACAGATTAGCAACACCTTGAACATTATATATTATCTCAACTATGAACGAACTCCCAAGAACAAACAGAAAAGAATTAACAATTTCCGGCATTATAACAACAAATACATTTCCTAATGCATGATGAGTTACGCATTGGGTTTTAGATAACCCTTTGGTCCTCGCTAGTAACATATACTCTTCACTTAATATTTCTGAAATTTCTCCTCTTACAAGATAGGTAATTTTAGAAAGTGGCCACATAGTAAGTGCTATTACCGGAATAACTAAACCTAAAAGAGCTTCAATAGGATTCTCCGTCATAACAGGATAATAAGCTGGCACTAATTTTAACCCCCAGCCTAACGTTAACATAAGTAACCAAACTGCTACAAAGCTTGGCAAAGAACTAAAAATCGTTGTTAGTAAAACAATTAATTTATCAATCCAAGTATTTTTTTTAATCGCTGAAAGTATACCAAGACCAATGCCAAAAGTTACAAAGAACAAAAGACATGCTAAAGTTATTTTCAGAGTATAGTGAATTTTACCAAAGACTAACGGCCATACAGGATCTCCACTTTCAGAAGTGCCCCAATCCCAATGTTTCACTATACCAGTTACGTATACAGCAAATTTGTCCCAAATAAAAGGAAAATAATCAGAAAAACTTAGTGTTTTAAAATACTTTTCGAAAGTAGCAATCCATGTACTGAAAAATAATATTCCTATAACTAAAAATAATGCTACAAATATCAGTACTATTCTTCTTATGATATACTTAAACATAATTTATCTCATCTCTAATAGATTTCAATTTTTAAATTTCAAATACAATACTGTCATTTAGCATATTTTAAAGAAGGTAATATGCCATTGTTATTTATATTAAAAGATTAATAATGGAAATTTGGATAAATTGATAATCTTATCCTTATATTAAAAGGTAATCAATTAATAGAAATTGGAAATACCTACTTGTAATAACATCTAATTAAGTCGTCTTCAAGTGCTTCCATCCAATCATAAAAACCAATTTCGGCGTTAATTGAAAACACTGTATCCCCATCTTCTACCCCTATAAATGTTCCTTTATATACATCTTCATCAACCACAATATAAATAGAATTTTCCGATGTTAATTCAATCTCTTCAATCATATATATTGTATCCATTAATGTGGGTTCGACCACGACTTCGATAAAGGTGCTGAAGTCTGGTATTTCTGTAATTGTAACTTCATCCGGTTTGCAAGCAGTTAACAAAAAAAACAAACTTACAAATACAACAATTAGCCAAAATTTTCTCATATGTATCATTCCCCTTTATCAATACGTAGTCTCATTTATCCGAGGCTACATAATATGCGATATCCTAATAGCATGCTTGTGCTATATTTTCTAAAAAACATAGTAAAAAAAGGATTTGATGTATCCCTTATCACATGTAATATACATAAGATTACATCTTATTCTCATCTGTTCTTCAAAAATATTTAAAATAATAATCTAATTTTAACATTTTTTAACAAAAAATATATTGTATCTCGGTTTTTTAAAGAAAAAATCGGGATTTATTTCACATATTTTCATTTATATATAGATAAAATTGGATTTTATTACCTGTCTTATTAGATAGTTTCCACAATATGCTAAAAAGTATCTTTGTCTAAATATAAACAAAAAAATATGGCACAACTTCTTAAGCTATGCCTTCATTTATTATTAACTTCTTAATTTTTAAGCTTTGACGTATTTGTCAATTACTTCTTCAAGTATTTTACCGCCTGCATAGATTAAATTTCCGCAACCAATAATTTCTTCTTCGTACATCTCTTTAAGTGGTGTACAATCTTTTGATTTTAATTCTTTCAAAAATCTTTGTCTAAATTCAACAACTGAATCCTTTAACTTTGGACTGTTTTCTTTGTTATCTATTGTTAGCAAGATACTTATAACACTAATTCCACCTGTAATTATTCCACAAGTTTCTCCTTCAAACATACCTCCACTAAACCCAGACATCATTTTAAAACTCTTTTCATCAAGTCCTAGATTGTAGTACTCATTTGCAGCATATAATACTGTTTCGCTACAACTTAATTTGTAATTATTTTTGTCCCAAAATTTTCTAAGTTCTTTTTGCATTTTTTTCACCTCAAAAAAAATTATAACACTTTGAATTTATTTTTCAACATCATATAATAAAATATTATATTTATATTGTAAATATTTTTATTTTTAGGATAATCAAAATATATTTCTATAACAACTGAATCATCCAAGTTATTCATAATTAGTTATCTATTAACGAGAATACGCTGTTATATTGTTGTTCCAATAACTCTTTTCTATTTTGTAGTTCTTGTAATTTATCAACATCAAATCCATATTCTTTCATTAATTGGTTGATTTCAGTTAACTTCTTTTCTATTTTTTCCAATTCAGAATAGTAATCTCTATCAATAACCTTTTTTATTGTTTTTTCCTGTTTTTCTTGCTTCGCCTTTTTGAGTTTATAATCTTCAGTTTTACTTATTTTTATATGTCTGAAATAATCATAATTTCCTTCATAATATGTGATTTGTTTCTTTTCGATTTCTCCAATACGAGATGCGATTTTTTTTATAAAATATCTATCATGCGATATAAATAATATTGTTCCTTGAAAAGCCTTTAACATATCTTCTAACACTTCTCTACTGTCTATGTCTAAATGGTTAGTAGGTTCATCTAAAATTAAGAAGTTAGTTTGATTAAATGTTAAAGAACAAAGTTTAAGTTTTGATTTTTCCCCACCACTTAACACTTTAATCTTCTTCAATACGTCATCTCTAATAAATAGACCTTTTGCTAGTTCTTTTCTTGCCAATCCTTGGCTAACATTATGTTCTTTCATAAAGTAATCTAAGACGCTTATATTGTCTTCTTCAAAATTTATCTCTTGAGCTAGATACCCAAAACTTAATTTAGTACCCCACTTAAATTTTGGTTCCATTAAAATTGAATCTTCTAACAACATCCTTATCAATGTGGTTTTCCCCGTACCATTATTTCCTAATATAGCAAGTCTATCTTTTGCAATAATATCTAGATGAGCATTTCTAAGAAGTTCTAATTCGCCAAAAGATTTATTGATATTGAAGGCTTCTAAAACTCGTTTTCCACTTCTTGAAGTGTCCGTATTTTTAAGTTTTAATTTGTTATTTCCATACTTAGGTTTATCAAGCTTTTCAATTTTAGTCAGACGTTTTTCTAGTTCTTTTGCTCGCCTAAACATTTTATCGCTATCTCGCATAACGCCCCAGATTCGATATCTCTTAATTTGCTCTTCCATACGTTTTATTTTCTTTTGTTGGGTTAGATATACCTTCAGTTCAAGTAGAAATCTTCTTTCCTTTTCTATTACATAATAACTGTAATTCCCATGAAAAATATGAGCTTTATATTTACTGAGCTCAACTAATTTCTTACATACATTGTCTAGAAAATATCTATCATGTGAGACTATTAATACACTACCTTGGTATGTATTAAGATAGCCTTCAAGCCATTCTATAGATTCTAAATCCAAATGGTTAGAAGGTTCATCAAGCATGAGTATAGAAGGTTCTTCTAATAGGATTCTCCCAAGAGACACTCTAGTCTTTTCTCCACCACTAAGTTTATTGAATTCTATATTTTTCATTGATACAGATATTTTTAATCCTGCACAAACTTTATTAATCTTGGTTTCAATATTATAGCCATCTAATTGTTCGTATACTTCTGTTAATCTTGAATATTCTCTTAGTGCTCGATTTAGCTCAACATTTTCTAACTCACCAAAAGTAATGGATAAATCATCCATTGTTTTTTTTATTCTATTTGTCTCAATAAAGGGCAATTTTAAAATATCTAGTACAGTTATGTTATCTTCATAGTCAGGTATTTGATCTAAATATCCTAGTTTCGTTCCTTTGCGAAGAGAAACGCTGCCTGAATGAACATTTTCTAAACCATATAGTATTTTAAATATTGTCGTTTTTCCTGAACCATTTGGACCTATTAAACCAATTCTTTCATTAGTCTTTATTTCAAAACTAATATTTTCAAAAATTAAGTCGGCTCCAAAGGATTTGGATATACTATTTATGTTTGCTTCAATCATTTAAGTCACTGCCTTTTGGAAAATTAATTTGTGCTATACATTATTATATTATAATTGTAACAAAAATTATAACTCTTTGTTATACTATTCCATTATTTTACTATCATAAATATTAATTAAAGTTTTCGTCAAATACTTGTACTATTTTCGGATCAAATTGAGTTCCGGAGCATCTTCTTATTTCTTCAAATGCTTCTGCTTTTGTCAATTGTTTCTTATATGATTTATATGTAGTAAGTGAATCATATGCTTCGGCTACTGCTATAATTCTCGCAGGTAAAAGTATTTCTTCAGCTTTTAATCCTTTAGGATATCCTGTCCCATCCCATTTTTCATGATGTTGTAACACAATTTTTGCAATATTGGAAAATTCAGAAGATGAATCTAAAATTTTGTAACCAGCTTCAGCATGGCTCTTAATAATTAGCCATTCCTTACGATTTAGTTTTCCCTTTTTGTGTAAGATATTAGGTTCAATAGTGATTTTTCCAATATCATGCATAATCCCCGCTAACTTCAAATCACGGATTTCAGATGCCCCTAGTTCCAAACTCTTTCCAATATATTCACATAGGTTTCCCACGTTCTTAGAATGTTTTCTTTCATTGTTATTATCTTCAAATAAAGCTTTCAATATCAAAATCACAGTCTTCTTTACTAAGCCTGGTTTCTCTAACGCTTTTGCTTCAATTAATTGATTTTCTGCTTCCAAAAAGATATCATTTATGCTTTCTAAATTATTATGCTTTGTTTTGAAACCAAACGTTATTGATATCTGCAAATTGTTGAATGGATCATTCATAATTTGGCTCTTAATATGATCAATCATTTTTACAGTTCTATTTTCATCGGCGTTAGTTAATATGAATGCAAATTTATCATTTTCAATTCTTGCGAGTATATCTTTTTCGCGACAAGCTCTTCTAAGTATTATTGAAAATGACTTCAAAAGTTTATCTCCTATATGGGATCCTAAAACATCATTTACTAATTTGAATTTGTTAATATCACAAAGCACAATAGTTATTGATTGATCTTCAAGACTATCCATTCTTTGTAATTCTTCTTCGTAAAATAATCTATTTTTTAATCCAGTTAATCTATCATGGTATTTTTTGTATAGCAAAACTTCATCTGATAGTTTTAAGTTATTGTTTTGATAATCATTTTGAATATATATATTTTCGCTATTATTATTTTTCATTGTGCTTCTCCTTTCTAAAGGTTATAAGTTGTGAATTTGGTATTTCAATTTGAAGACAAATTCATTTTATTAATATCTAAGTTTGATTTTTTTTTATGAAATATTTGGTTTCAAATATAACATTTTTAAAACTAAAAATTATATATATTATAACATATTCTATTGATCAACTAACATATAAAAAAACAAATAAAGATTTACAAATCTCCAAAGTCTTTATCCGTATACATACTTATATATTTTTACAGTTTATGCCCTCTAATTTTTTTGATAATAGAATAGGATTAACATTATGAAGGAATTTCCGTATACAGCCTATAAAAAAAGCCCAAAAGGGCTTTATTATACTTTGTATATAATTAGTAAAAATTACTTATAGTAATGCTCAGTGTATCAATTTTTCTTGTTTTAATCAAAACTCCATCTATTACTTCCAATTTAAAATAGTTAACTACTTTTGAAGTTTGATCAATATACTTATTTTATAGTCTTTTTAAACTCTTTAATACTTTCTTTATGCTTGATGACCTTAATACTATAAAACTGTCCATCGTTACAAGTTATATCAACTGTAGGGTATATTATGCGTCTTAAAGAAGTTACTTTATGCTTTTCATCTAAAGTACCTATTACACTCAGCCTAAACCCCTTCTTTGAATTATTAAGATAGTTTATTTCATTATCCTTGATACTTACAATGATTAACCTCTTATAACCATAAAGAAGATTACCTGCAATTGCATTTTGTGTGGATTTTTTATAGTTGTCATATCCAGCAAACCAAATACGTCTATCATCAACTAATTCATTCTTAACCAAAAAACTTTCTAAATCTTTATAATCACTTTTTGTTTTTTCAAAAAATTTAACTTCACTCATAATTGTTAATCACCTTTCACGCAATTTTTTTTCTTATTACAATTATATCATATTAGCATTAAAGTAGATAATGAGACCATTATTGACCAAAATGTTATAGAATAAGTATAAGTCATATATGGTCTGAAAAATCATACCTATCCTTTTTTATTGAGTCAAAACAAGTGGATATTTTTATCCTTTAAGTTATAATTAATTATAATAACCAATTGGAGGTTGCTACTATGAACAATAAATATAATGAAACAATAAAAATGTTAACTCCGTTACAATATAAAGTTACTCAAGAAAAAGGCACTGAACTTCCTTTTGATAATGAGTATAATAATGAGTATAGAGATGGTATTTATGTAGATATTGTATCTAAAGAAATTTTATTTTCATCAAAAGACAAATTCAACTCTGGAAGTGGATGGCCATCATTTACTAATCCTGTAAAAAAAACTAGTATAGATGAAGTAAAAGATCATGCACACGGTATGATAAGAATTGAAGTAAAAAGTAAGAATGCTAATACTCACCTTGGGCATGTCTTTAATGATGGCCCAAACGGCAATATGAGATATTGTATTAATTCAGCTAGTATTTTCTTTATTCTTAAAGAAGAAATGAAAGATAAAGGTTATGAAGATTATTTAAACCTTTTTGATAAGTAAATAATAGTAAAAGGACTAAAAATAGTCCTTTTTTTATTAAATTATATCAAGTATTTTTTTTATTATTGAAGAAATTTCAATTCTTTTGAAGCTTTTAAAGTCAAAAAATCCTTGATTTCCACATATGCTAGAATAATATTTTAACTTTCAATACTCTTCTGCAATATCTCAATAAATAGTGAATATTAGAATTTTGGATAGTAATCCGTAATGATTCACTTATTTTTTTACTCTGCCAACAATTCCATCTTCAGTCATTATTTTAATTCCATGAGGATGGTATTTAGACTTTGTTAATATTTTAGATACTTTTCCCTTTGTCAATATCCCAGTTTTTTGATTCTGTTTTTCAACAATAAGAACTTCTAATCCTATTTTAATATTATCTCTATTTCTTCCATCCATAGATTTACTCCCTCTGTTTTTTAACACTATACTGTTTACTAGCATCTACATTTTTTTAATAACCCGTAAAAACATCAAACTTAATCCGTTTTGAGTCTACTCTATTTTCTCTTAAAATACCACTAATTCCTTTTACAAAGCCTGGGCTTCCTGAAATATAGTAAAATGCCTCATTCTTATTCTTATTTGCGGTATCTCTTATTAGCTTTTGAGTTGGTTCAATATCAGCAGCATAAGATATATTAAGTTTATCTAATGCTTCTAATTCATCTTTAAACGGATAACACTTTTCTAATTCAGAATAGATTAATTCATCAACATAATTATGTTTTCTACATTTATTAGATAGTAACATACTTCTAATCGGTGTGATACCAATACCCCCAGCAATAAATACAGCTTTTGAGTCAACTTCCAGAGTAAACTTACCTATAGGAGCACTTAATTTGATTTCTTCCCCTAGTTCCATACTAAGTAATTCTTTCTTATATAGACTAGGCACATCAATGATTCTTGTGCTGATTCTTATAATCGATTCATCACAAGTTGAAGCGATACTAAAAATTCTAAAGTTCCGATCATCAATATCTTTATTAAATAACTCAAATTTACCAAATTGTCCTTCGATAAAAATAAAACCTTCCGGTTTTTCAAAATCAAACACATAATAAGCATTTTCTATATGTTCTTTAGATATTAATTTTATTGTATATTCCATTACATTTATATAACTAATAAGTTTAAAAGATACAACAATTAGTTATAATCCTCCTTTTTACTAATGGCTTAAATAATTATGACTAATATATTTTAAATTATTACTATTATAACATCTTGAATAGTAATTAGAAAACAGGTATCAATTAAAAAGTAATTAAATAATTTTGTTATGAAATTTATAACATTTTATTTATCCATTCATTGTTTCTAGTTTAAGTTCCTTATTATATATATTTTACTTATTCATATAAAAATACCTCCAAAGTACCTTACCGCAATTTTTTACTCATAATCCTTTTTTTAAAAGGATTACTTTCTTTTTTTACTGTGTCTACTTAAGAGGTATCATATAAATTTACTTAGTTCTCTTTATTTATTTTCCATTTTAAAATCTTAGTTTTATTAGCAATTTATTTCTTTTAAGAAACTATTTCTACTTTTTAATTTGTTGGTAAGCTTCCAATCCTTTTTTTAAAATATGCATAGCACGTTTCATTTGTATTTCGTTTAATACATATGCAATACGTGCTTCATTTCTTCCAAGACCAGGAGTTATATAAAAGCCCTCTGCTGGAGCTAACATAATAGTTTCCCCATCAAGTTCAAATTTTTCTAACATCCAGATAATAAATTCTTCTGCATTTTCAACAGGTAATTGACAGATAGAATAGAATGCTCCAGTTGGTTTTTTGCAAACGACACCAGGCATGTTGCTTAAAGCATTATAAACAATATCACGTCTTTTTTGATACTCTTCCTTCATTGAATCTACATATGTTTGTGGCAATTGATATAAAGCAGCTGCACCAACTTGTTCAAGTGTAGCAACACATAAACGAGCTTGACAAAGTTTAAGAACATTAGCCATTAATTTTTTGTTGTGAGAACAGATAGCTCCAATACGAGCTCCACATGCGCTATATCGTTTTGAAACACTTTCTAATATAATTAAATGTTCTTCAATTCCTTTGATAGTTCCCATTGATATTCCATATAACCCATCAAAAGACATTCCTCGATATACTTCATCACTAATAATAAATAGATTATACTCTACCGCTATTTCCGCCATCATCTTCATTTCGTCAAGACGCAGAATAGTTCCTGTTGGATTCCCCGGATTACTAAACATAATTGCTTTAGTTTTGGATGTGATAAGTTTAATGATTTCTTCTTTTTTTGGAAGATGATATCCGTCTTCAGCTTTAGTAGTAATAGGTTTAATACCTACGTTAAATTCTCTGGTAAAACTATTATAATTTGAATAGAACGGTTCCGGTATTAATATTTCATCTCCAGGATCACAAACTGCTATAGTCGCAAATTTTACAGCTTCAGATCCACCGTTGGTAATTAAAATATCTTTTTTATCAAAAATAATCTCATCACGCTTAAAATAATCTTGAATAGCATGAATCAATACAGGTTCTCCCGAACTAAAAGAGTATTTAATTACATCAGTGTCATAATTATTAATAGCTTCCATAAACACTTTAGGTGTTTTTATATCTGGTTGTCCAATATTAAGATGATAAACTTTTTTTCCATTTTTTTTTGCTCGTGTTGCGATTGGAACAAGTTTTCTAATCGGTGATTCATCTATTGCTAAAATGCGGTTTGATAGTTTCATATGGTTTCCTTCTTCTATAAAAACGATACTTTATTATATCATCATTATTTCTAGAAATCAATTCTATCAATTTTTCAAAATAGGCATTTATTCAATAGTTATTGAATATATTATAAGCAACAAATTAATTTTTTAGATCTTCAAGCAGATTTTTTAGTGTATCTGCAGCATCTCCTAAGTATAAATGGATTCCTGTATTTTTATTGTATAATGGATTTTCTACACCAGAATAACCAGGTTTTAAATCATAATTAAATATGAAAATTTCCTTACAATGATCTACATTCAATATTGGCATACCATAAATAGGAGTTCCTTCTGCTTCTCTAGCAGCTGGATTCATAACGTCATTCGCACCAATTACAATTGTACAATCAACGTTTTCAAATTCTGAATTTAAATCATCCATTTCATATAAATCATCATAATCAACATCAGCCTCGGCTAATAATACGTTCATATGTCCTGGCATTCTACCAGCAACAGGATGAATTACATATTTAACATCTGCTCCGTTCTCAGTTAAGAAATCAGCTAAATCTTTCACTAAATGTTGTGCTTGAGCGATAGCCATCCCATATCCGGGGGCAATAATAATACTTTTAGCCGCTTTGAGAATTTCAATCGGATTTACTTCTTCTTTTTTTGGCTGTGACTCTTGTTCAAGTTTTATTGAATCTGTTGTTTCTTCTTTATCTTTTTCATTAGTGTCAAAAGCAACACTTGTGCGGCCTAATAGTATATCAAACAAACTTTTATTCATCGCCTTACACATTATTTGAGTAAGAAATAATCCAGAAGCTCCGACAATACCACCAACTGAAACTAGTAATGCATCTCCAATTGCTAAACCAGAAATTGCTCCAGCAACACCAGATAAACTATTCAAAAGTGAGATAGCTATAGGCATATCAGCTCCACCAATTTTGATGGTAAATATAACTCCAAAACTTGATGCTATTACGATTAAAAATACTGTAATCACTGCAGTATTAATTGATACAAATATTGGTAATACAATCCCTACAAAAAGTAAAACAATTAAAGAAACAAGTATGAACTTATGTACGGGTAAAGTAATAGGTTTTTGTGGAAAAACACGATGTAATTTCCCAGCAGCTACCAAACTTCCAAAGAAAGTAATAGAACCAATACTAATTGCTAAACTAGCAGCTATTTGACTAAATACTAATTGATCAGCACCAATACCAGCTAAAGCAAATCCTCCAACGATTAAGGAAGCTAAACCACCTAAACCATTTAACATAGCAATCATTTGTGGCATTTGAATCATTTTAATTTTCGCTGAAAGAAATAATCCAATTACTGCGCCTATTGCTAGACATAAGTATAAAACCCAAATATTTAGAATATCATTTCTTACTAAAGTTATAATAACACCAAAAAGAATAGCAAATGCACTGATTGCGTTACCTAGTCTTGCTTTTTCAACTTTGCTCATTAGGAAAATCCCAAACATTACAAATAGTGCCAAAACAGCACAAATAACATAGTATAGTGTATTGTTGATTAAAGTAGCATTAAACAATAAGGAAATAGAAATATTTTGCATTTTCATCTTTCCTTTCTTTTAAACATTTTTAACATTCTATTGGTAACGCTAAATCCACCAAATACGTTAATTGTTGAAACTATAATTGCTAC
>Ga0307928_10000208_pt1 | contig 40805 bp, 51 predicted proteins | sample AceLakmetagen232_FD_201815 | JGI IMG/M metagenome (GOLD analysis project Ga0307928, IMG submission 201815) | Saline water microbial communities from Ace Lake, Antarctica - #232 | ecosystem: Environmental > Aquatic > Non-marine Saline and Alkaline > Saline | place: Antarctica: Ace Lake...
TGATGGTTGGGGTACTGATGCTTACACGATCGGTACAGCTGCGACTCTCAGGTTAGCATCGGGATTCAAAGGTCGGACTTTTGAAGCAGCTCAAAAGCTGTACATTACTGTACAGACATCGGATAAGAAGATCACGACAGTAGCATCAGGTACTATCAGAAGTATAATTAAGTACACATAACCACAACGCTATAGGCGAGAAGGAGAACAATCATGTCAACATTAAAAGGTGCAAATGTAACAAAGTTCGATGCAGGTGGAAGTGGAGATAACTATATTGAAGATGGTTATATCAAGACAGTTGAGAAGGTATGGATCGATAACTATCACCCTACTACAGTAATTGGTAGTAACGATACTATCGCCATCGCGCACATCCCAAAGAACAAGAAGATAACGGATATAACAGTTTATCTTCCTGTAATGGGTGGAGCAGCAGATTCTCTTGCCACTTTACATGTAGGCTCAGCTTCAACAATGCTCGCAACGATCTCTACTAATTATCTCGGAGCATTGAAGCAAGTGGATATGACTCCCGGTACAACTACCTTTAACATAGGTACAGCTTGTACCATGAAGCTCACTCCAGATAAGTTCGGTACAGTAACTGATAAAGATGTAACGATTTATCTTCGTCTTTTTCAGGCGAACTTATTGCCGCTTGTTCTGACATCGACAACGATTAGGACTATTGTTAGATATACCTAAACAGGTATAGAGGGGCGGGCCTAAAAAACCTGCCCCTCGGTTCATAAGGAGATATTATGGCTGTATCAAAGACAGAGATAGTTAATAAAGCTCTAACATTGGTAGGCGCTAATCCTATAGTCAACTTGACAGATGATACACAGAACGCGAGAGTAGTGAACAGGGTATATGAGATCTCGCTTAAAAGTATACTAAGTGAATGTAGATGGAATTTCGCTACTAAGCGTGCGCTCTTAGCTCAATCAGCTGATACGCTTGCATGGTACGATACTGGTGAAGTGTATGTCTATGTCAGGCCAAACAATGTAATCCGGATCTTCGGTACGAATAGTCCGGGAGCTACATGGCGTGAGGAACTGAACTATATCATATCGGATACTTCTGGGTTAGGTGTAAGGTATGTCTATTATAATGATGTAGCAAGTTCATACCCGGCATCGTTCACAGAAGCGTTCATAGATAAACTCGCTTCAGATATAGCGTTCATGATCTTAAACTCTAAAACAGTAGCTGAAGGGTTCTTAGAGAAATACGATCAGGTATCTTTAACTAAAGCGATGGCAGAGAACTCTCAGATCGGTACGCCGATGTATCAGGATGATACTGCTTGGATTGATGCTAAACTTTCTGGAGCTGGAACTACAGTACCGGGCCAATAAGGGGGAATAATGGCTAAAGTTGATGTCATAAAAACTTCCTTTGCAGGCGGCGAGTTTGGAGCTTCACTCTTAGGAAGAACAGATGTAGAACAATATGATAATGCTTGTGAGATAGTACAGAATATGCTAGTCAGGCCTTTCGGATCGGTTATCTCGACTCCCGGCACAAGGATGATCCGGGAATGTAATCTATCCGCGCAGGGATCAGACTCGACAGTTAGGCTAGTAGATTTCGTATTCAACCAGACAGATGCTTATTCGATAGAGATGGGTAATAAGTATTTCTGGTTCTATACAGATCGTGGTGTAGTAGTATCTACCGGCACTACGCCTTATGAAGTAGCACATGTTTACGAATCAGATGAACTATTTGAGGTACAGTATACTCAGCTTAACGATCTTATGTGGTTCGCACATAAAGATCACCGGCCGCAGTTATTGACAAGAACAGCTGCTGCAAGCTGGGCGATAACTGATTACGACTTTTTAGGTGGCCCATTCCTTGAGGATAACACTTCAGATACAACTATCACAGCTTCAGCCGCGACAGGCACAGCTGTTACTATAACATTAAGCACTACCGACACGATCTCATTCGTAGCTTCAGGTGCTACAATGGGGCATCGTGATACATACTGGAAGATCGGGGATCTAACAACTAATGGCACACTCGCAGCTCAAGGTTATGTCAAGATAACCGCAGTAACATCACCTTCAACAGCTACATGTTCAGTAATGCAGACAATCTCTACAACATCCGCGACTAAAGTATTTGCTGAAGGCGCGTGGAGTTCTATCCGGGGCTGGCCGGCAAGAGTACAGTTCGATCGAGGTAGGTTATGGTTCGCTCGGACAGATCATGAACCTGCAGGTGCTTGGGGATCACATGTATATACTTACGATCAATTCGCATTAGATGAGCAGACAGACGATCAGGGTATCAATATCAAATTAGCATCTAACCAATCAAACGAAATACAATGGCTCGCATCGGGTACTGGTCTATTAGCCGGCACTTACGGCGGAGCTTTCGTTATATCCGGGATAACTCCCGGTACTGTATCAGCTACACAAGAAGTAACCTACGGAACTGAAGCGATTCAGCCTAAGCGTATAGGAGATTTCTTCTACTATGTGCAGCGGTTCAGGAAGAAAGTCAGGGAATTATACTATTTATGGGAGAATAACGCTTACAAAGCGCCTGATAAGACAATCCTATCACCGGAGATTACTAATCATGGGATAGTTGACATGGCGTATCAGGAAGTACCGGATACTATACTTTGGTGTGTAACTACAGATGGCACGATCGCGACACTTACGCGTGAGCCGGATCAGAAAGTACAAGGCTGGTCAGAACAGACTACTGATGGTCAGTACGAAAGTATCTGCGCTATACCTTCACAGAGCTATAAACATGATGAAGTCTGGGTAATAGTTAAGCGTGTGATCGATGGAACGACTAAACGCTTTGTAGAGATGTTTGAGAGTATAGAAGTTCCTGAACGACAGGATCAGATGATCTATCTGCATAGCGCACTCGATTTCAGCGCTTATGATCTCACATCCAGTTCAAGTGCTACTATCTCAGTATCAGCTACGGCGGGAACTTCAGTAGTATTGACATGCTCAGACGATTATTTTATTACAAGCGATGAAACTATGAGGATCAGAGCGATCAATTCTTCTGGATCAACTGTAGGCGAGTTGAAAATCACATCGTATTCTTCTACTAAAATAGTTACTGGTAAGATCACATACGCCTTCTCAGCTTCATCTATAGGTGCTGGGTATTGGGGCAAGAGTGTAGATGATCTTAGCGGGTTGGGGCATCTTGAAGGCAAGACAGTTAAGGTATTAGCAGATGGCGGGCTAGATAAGCCTGATAAGGTAGTAAAATCCGCTGCAATAACTTTAGCGTATAACTATTTTGTTGTAGCTGCTGGTCTGCCGTATACTCAGAAGTTCTACACTTTACCATTCGATGAGGGATCTCAGCGCGGTACTTCACAAGGTAAGATCCAGCGTATCAATCAAGTATCGTTTAAGCTGAACAGATCATATCGGGGATTCAAGATGGGCGGTACAGAAGATTTGGCAGAGCGAGTATCATATAGAGAACCAACTACTCTATTAGGCACACCGGAGAAATTACATACTGGCATACTGGAAAATATCAATTTCAAAGACGATTATAGGTACGGAGCGCAGATCATGGTGATTAATGACGATCCTATGCCTATAGAGGTACTTAGCGTAATGGCGATGTTAGACACTCAAGATAAGGGGTAACTATGGGTTTAATGACAGTTGTAGGGTTAGCTATGGGCGCGGCAACCATCTATCAAGGCTATGCAGCTAACGAGGATGCTAAGGATAACGCTGCTATTAAGCGCGTGCAAGCTGGTATGATAGATAATCAGAAGCAACTTCAAGCAGCACAGGATGATCGTGCGATCCGATTCGCTACTGGCGCAATCGTATCATCAGCTGCTGGGCGTGGACTTGAGATGTCCGGATCACCTATGGCTATAATGATAGATACACAGACACAGATGGAGATGGATAAAGCGATTGGGCAGTATAACCTTGAAGTACAGAAAAGGTTTGTTATGGCTGAAGCTGGTGCTATAGAGAGATCAGGTCAGCGCGCTATGACAGCTGGTGTAGTAGGTGGATTGACACAGATGTTCGCTTCGGGTATGGATGCTTCTACATCGAAATCTACTTTGACTAAGAAAACTCCAGCTATAAAGACAACTGGTAAAAGCGGGTATGGTAGCAGATCATCAGCATATAAGAGCTTGAATATAAATTAAAAGGGGTAGATATGCCAGAATTTCCACGACAACATTCAAATAGAGCTTTAACGACAGAGCAGCCCGCGCCGTTTGTGAACGATCGTACTGAAGATGCTAAGGTAGTATCTGGAGCTATAGCCGGTGTTGAGAAGGTAGCTGCTAAATGGACAGCTGGTGTTGAGAAGATACAGGCTGATACTGCTATGTACAATCTCCGGGCGGGTATGATGGAGATAGGTAACGAAGCTGTATTGGATACTGATATAGGATCTGAAGCTAAATATCAAAAGAAGATACAAGATCTCAGGAAAAAGAGTATTGAAGGTATAAATAACCCGAAACTTATAGCGAGTATGACTCCGGAGCTTGATTATATGGCTCAGGTAGGTAGTATAGGGATACAGACAGAGTTTAGGAAGAAAGTAGTTATTCATGGCCAGAGTCTTGTTTTAGGTAATTTGGCTCTGATAACAGAAAACCCTACTGCAGATAGCTCGGATCAGGTAAAAGCTGTTGTTGATCGAGCTGTAGTGGATGGTCTTTATGATGAAGTGGCTGGAACTAAGTTATACACGAAATCTATAGATCAGTTGCAGGAGAACGCCTTTATACAGGATACAAACGCTGATCCGGCACAGGCTAAAAAGAATTTAGAAGCTAACACTTACGGATTCGATGTAAGTGAAAAAGATGATGCGTGGAAAGTATATGATAGGGAAGTGCAGGCCATCCGTAACAGGACAGAAGAAGAAGTTACGACCGCGATCATAAACAAAACAATGAGTCCGATTGATCAAGTAGAACAGATCAAGGATCTTCTAAAGAAAGGCAAGGTAGATGCTAACTACGCTAAGAGTACAATTAATAATCTGGAAACTGTTAAGATTCCTAAGCTTTCAGCTCTTAGTAGTATTAAGGAAAGAAATCTATTAACTGATAAGTTTGCAGCTTTGAAGAAGAAAGAATGGTTTTACAAGGAAGCATCATTCGCAGAAAGAACACAATTCCGAGCAGATGTCTTTAACGCACATAGTAGTGGAGCGTTAAGCACTAAACAGTTAGAAGCTTATTTAGGCGAAACCAGTAAGAAATTCTTTAGCGATGGCGAGTTTGTAAACGCTTTAGAAGCGGTGATCGCATCATCTAAGATATATCAAGGTGAACATGGGCCAGCTGAAGCAGAATCGCAAATGACATACAATCTCATGGAAAAGGTGATGGCTGGCATGAATCCAAACGATGCGCTGGCAGAAGTTAAAGAGGAATTTCAAAAGAGTACCAACCCTAATAGGGCCAATTATAATATAGGTGATATTGTACCAAACCCAAGAACAGGTAAGAGTTATAAAGTAACAGGTTTCGATGATGATGGTGAACCGCTTGTAGATGAGGTGAAATGAGATTAGATCAAGCACTACAAACTAACGAAACTGCTGTAGTCAATCCGACTAAGGGTATCCGTTTATCGGAAGCTGTTAGCGAGGATAAGCCTGAGCTTGAATGGCGCGCTTTGACTCAGGAGATGCAAGCTAATTCTGTTGGTATGACTCCGGAGCAGGAACAGGCTTATAGGAAGGCTAAAGAGATCGAGCTGGTCAAAGAGTTTCCTACAAACTATTATTCCGGGGTATCAGCTAAGATGGAATCTTTTGCTGAAGGAGTATTACCGATCCGGCCTAAAGAGTTTAAGCGGCCCGGAGTTGTCGAAGCTCATCCGATAGCTAACGCTGTTGGTAAATTAGCTGGGCTCATCACTACAGGTATAATGACAGCTGGAGTAGCTCCTGCGGTAACATTTGCTCCGCAGTTAGCAGCACTTCCGACATTAGCGCGTTTTGCAGCTGGTAGGATGGCTCAGAGCGGTATTACCTTTGGGCTTAAAGAGTTGACAGACAATATGGCTGAGCTGATAGGTGGCGAGAAAAAGGATTTCTTAACAGTTACCAAAGATGTACTCACATCAACAGCTTTTGGAGCGGGCTTGGGAGCGGTAGGATCTATTGCTAGCCCAATAGCCCGGATACCGGCACAAGCAGCTTATGGCTACATGACATCTAAGATGGGTGGAGCTACGAATCAACAAGCCGGGATCAATGCTGGGATGTTCGCTGTATTTGGTCTTTTCAACACAAAAAACCTTAATGTGGCTTATAAAGAAGCTGCTTACGCGGGCGCTAAAGAAGCTCTAGCTGATCGTATGGTAGCGCAAGGCGTTAATAAGGAACGAGCAGCTATGGTAGCTGATAGATATTTCCGGTATGCTTTGCATAAAGCTGGAGCTATGAGATCTGGGAAGCCTGATTGGAATAACATTAAATTGAAAGATCTGGATAGTTTCAACAGCGCTATGCGGAAAGGGTACAAGATAATATTAGATCCTGAGATGAGAGCCGCTAATGTTGGATCTGATGTTAGTATGGAAGAAAACATCAAAGAATTTGATTCAGGGTTAGCAGCGCCAATCTCTAGACCACTATCTCAGAACATACCAAATACTGTACTTAACAGAGTGCCAGTTGAGAAAAGAGGTTTAGTAAAAGCTTTATTCCAGCAGAATACACATGAAGCTGTTAATGACATAATAAATCAAGATGAAGAATATCTCGATGCTGTAATGCAAAACAATACTGCTCCAAAGAACATTTATGATAACACTAAAACAACAGATTACCAGCAAACTTATCTCGAAAATCCTACAAAGAAACTTGCGTATAGTAAAATACCCGCAGCTAAAGGGAAACCTGAAGTTATCTTTATTATCGGTATGCCGGGATCTCAGAAAAGCCAGTATGTAAAAGGACTTGGTAAAGATGCGACTCATGTACAAATTGATCCGGATGATGCTAAAGAATATATACCGAAGTTTGCTTCTAACAAGAATCTTGCTGGAAATGTACATCTTGAGAGTGCTTATATGGCTGAAGTAGTTTTGGCTGATAAAGCTATTGCTGATAAGAAAAATATTGTCTGGCCGAAGCTGGGTAAAAACCCGGTATCGCTAAAAGAAAAGATCGATATGATGCGCGAAAATGGTTATAAGGTGATCTTAGTACATAATGGTTTATCTACAACTGAAAGTATAAAAAGAACATATAAGCGTTGGGCGGAAGATGGCCGTTTAGTAGATAAGGATTATATCAGGGATCTTGATTCCTTGACTATTAAGGAAGTTTATGATAAACTTAAAATGGATGTGGATGAGTTTTTGGATCAGAATGTTAATGTTGCTTATGGTCTGAAAACCATCAAAGTAGAGGAAGGTAAAAATGTCATTAGTCAAGAGCAAGAATTGGGAAGGGTGGAAAGAGGACAACCCGGAGTTGACAAAACAGCTCAAGGAAAGACTCAAGCAGCGCAAGCAATCCCAAAAACTAGAAAACCCGCAGAAGTAAAACCCTCAAAACCTACTGTACGGCAGACTCTTAAACAAAGACTTGGAGAACTTCAAGACAATGAAGCTAAAAGATCTTATCTAAAAGAAGCTTTAGATGAGGTAGATAAACTTCGTTCAGAGTATGTCGGTCAGATCAAACGATACAAAGATGGATACTTAAAAGAAGAACTACAAAAATTCCCTAAATCTTATATCACTACTAAACAAACCGGCATGTTTCCAGATGAAGCTATGCAGCAACTCCGGGATAGTGGAATAGATATAAAAGATGAAGTTGCCCTAAAAGATTATTTTCAAGATATAGAAACTCGCCGGGCAGAGATTAAAGATGAACTCAAAAATCTTCAGCCTAAGAAAATAACATATACAGAACCTACCATAATAAAGCGGCGTTTAGCTGATATGAAACGCAGTTTCAAAGAAGGCAAAGCATTTTCTCTGAAAGAGATTAAGGCTGTTCAAAAAGAACTGATTGATATGATCTCTTTCTTAGAAGCCAAAGATCGGGCGAAATTCATCCGGACTATCAAAAATGTTCAGACAGTTAAGCAGCTTGAGGATGTGGTGGATAGTATCGCTTATCGCATGCAGCGAATCCATGAACAGACTCAAAAAGCCAAGATCGGTGTATCCATCAAGAAAGAACTCACCAAGACGAAACCCGCTAAACAAGGTGATCGCAAAATAGGTAAATATGACTATGAGAGCAACGAGTTGTTTAAGAAACTTCGCTCGTATTCCAATCTATCTCAGAAGAAAGCTCAAGAAGCGCTAGATAACATGCCGGGTGAGAACCTAAGCACAATGGATCTGATCAGAAGGCGTATGCTATCGATGAAATCTAACGGCGCGGCATCTTCGTTGGAGATCTACCAGCGTGTACTTTCTGATATTCAGATGTTGAAAGAGATCGGTACGGCAGTTAAAGATAACGAGTCTTTCGATAAGATGGTGAACCGGCAGGAGAATGTCGAAGAAGCTCTGGCTGGGATAGATAAAGTCAAGAGTGGTGCAGTTAAGAAAGGGTATGCTCAAGGATTCGGAAATATCCATTCTGTTTATAATATGGTATTCGGTAAGAAATTCGCTGATAAATACAATCCTGAGATCGATGAAAGCAGAAGGAATACAGCTATTTATTTCAAGACTAAATCGGTAACGGAGAAAGCTTCTAAAATCTATGGCGATAAGAATATCTTGAAAGTGTTTCAAGATATGGCGCAAGAGAAGTACGAGCTTACAGACTTTGAAGGACTTAATACTGAAATCAGCCGGATGGAACTGATCGATATTTACAACTCTCTAAAAAACCCTGTTGTTGAAAAACGCTATCATGATGCTTTCGGTGAAGATCAGATCAATGGTCTGATGAGCAAATTATCCCCTCAAGATATGGAAGTTGCTGATCTTTTACGAGAATCGGTGCAAGAATATAGGCCTGTACTTAACGATAGGAATATAGAGATCACCGGACAAGATCTTGGTAATGTAGAGAACTACTGGCCGGCTACATCAGAATATCAACCTAGCGTGTACGATGATGTCAGGATGCAAGGTGAAACGCCTTCTGCTATGAAAGAACGCGCTAAAGGTAAAGTTATTCCTAGACCGGTTAATGCTTGGCATAAATTCGGTAAGCATATAGCTGAAGCTGAACATGTAGAAAATCTAAGCCGGGAGCATGAAGCACTCAAGAGGATGCTTACAGATCGTAGAGTCAAGCATGAGATTATCCAAAGATTCGATGAAAATGTTTATAGAACTATGATTCAGCAACTCGATAGTATATCCTTAAACGCTCAGACAGCTAATGTCGATGCTGTAAGTACCATGTTTGAAAAGGCCCTAAACAACTGGGTTAAAGCTAAATTGCCGAGTCCATCAATATTATTAAGGCAGCTAATGTCGGCAAGTAACTATATGGAAGTTATGCCGGTAGCTAAATGGGCTGCTGGATACACAAAAGGTGTACTTCAGCCTAAAAAGACTTTTGATTATATGTGGAAAAACGCACCTTTCTTAGAAGCGAGATTCCATAAAGGATATAAGGAAGCGTTATCCCGCGCACTTGATGATGCTCAGAAGATGAGTGTAGGCCAGAGTAATTGGGCGATGGGATTATCTGCTATGGTAAGGGCTGGGGATATAAGCGCTATCATATATGGTGGTAAGCCTTATGTGGATCATCTTATATCAACAGGGATGAGTAAGGAAAGAGCGTTTGAGGAATTTGAGAAAGCTACACTTAGGGCTCAGCAAGCTGGCCTTAATTCAAGTTTATCAGAGTTTCAGAAGAAAAAAGGATTTTATAGGATGATGCTGGCTTTCAAGAATACTCCAGCACAGTATCTTCGGAAGATGGGCGATGCGACTATATCGTGGCGAAATGGTGATATAAGCGGAGAACAGTACGCTAAGACCATGACGATCTACGGAGTGATCCAACCGATACTTTATGTTATGGCAGGTTTCGCTGTTAAGGAAGGTTTGAAAAAACTTGGCAGTATTGTCCGGGGAGATGATAGAGATACAGAATGGGGCGAATTAGGCGATGATATTATTATGCAGTTGATAGTGAACCCGGTTACAGCTGTTCCTTTCCTTAGCGGATTTGCGAGATATTTTATTCGTAAGAAGATGGGTAAGAAAGCTTATAACATGACGAGCCTTCCCATGATCTCCGACTTAGAAACTGTAGTCAGGAAGCTTGGTAAAGAAGAAATTACTTTTGATGATTGGGTTACAATAGCCGGTACGGCATCTGAGATAACAACTTCAGCGCCGATACTTCAGGTTAAAAGGATATATGAGTATTTAACTAAAAATGAAGATTCTGGATCTACACCGGGAAAATTATAACAAGGAGATAACATGTCAGTAGAAACTACAGATAGAAAATCGAAACAGACCATGACGATACTATTAGAAGAATACGCTTTCACTTTTAGGGCTCTAGTGGGATCTCCATCAGACATTAAATGTATCCGGCAGGTTTCAGGTAGTGTGGTTAGCGAAGATATGACTTATGTGGCTGAACTTCCAACTGTTCCTGTAGAAACTGATGTACTGAAATATACAGTAGATGTGAACGAAGATGGTGTAGGTGGTACAGTTACAGTAGCATGGCCTTCTACCAGTTCTTCGATCACTATATACCGCGAAACTTCTGATACACAAGGATCAGACTATGAAGATTATAACCAGTTCCCATCTGATACAGTAGAGAGCGATCTGGACAAGAGGACTATGGTTACTCAGGAAATAAAGGAAGTATTAGATAGATCATTAAAAGTACCTATTACTTCTGATATTGATGGAGAACTTCCTGCTGTTGAGGGTGGTAAATATTTAGGTTGGAACGCTGCTGGTACAGCTTTTGAGAATAAAACTGTTGATGCAACACCATCTGGTACTACAGCTATGCTATATTTAAGTAACTATGCTTCTTATGCAGCTGCTCTTACAGCTATAGGCACTACAGAATCTGTACTTGTGCTTGATGATGCAGGCGCAGTATCTGTTGATACTACAATTCCTATTACATTACAACAAGTATTTACAAAAAAGGGCGCTTTAACAATAGCAGCAGGAATGACATTAACTATCAATGGGGCTATTGATGCAGGTTTATATCAGATATTTAGTGGAACTGGTACTGTTAAGTTTGGGGTTTCATCGGTGATTTCTTGTGTTGAATCTTCATGGTTTGGCGCTATAGGTGATACGATAGTTACAAATGGAGCGTTTGTATCAGGAACAGCAGCTGATGTTGCTATAAATGCAGCTATTGTAGCGGCTCAGGGTTTACATGCTGTTCATGTCGGAGATGGTACTTATAAAATCACCGATTCACTTGTTCCGGCTGTAAACACACAGACGCGTACTTATACGCAAGGTATGTCCATATATGGTAACGGCTATTCAACAGTTTTGGTTAATGTAGCGCCTGTAAGTAACCCTACATTTGATCTATCGTTAAATCGTGGTGGGTTTATAAAAAATATTTCAATTACCGGTGTTGAAGCGAATCCTAATACAGCGATTGATATGGATAATACTAGAGAATTTTTGATAGAGAATGTATCGCTTGATCCTATGGGGCATGGTATTTATTGTCATGGTCAGCAGGTATCTAAAAATATATTCCGTAATATAAATATCTGGTGGGATGCTGCTTTTTGGGGAACAACTGATATAGAAGCCCTATCAAATACAAATAATTATGATGGGATTAGTTTTATTTCTACTGCTGGACAATTTACTACACAACAGATAATAGATGGACTTCGGGTTGAGGGTGGTAGATATGGTATATATGCTACTCAAGAAACATTTGGTAACTCTATTGGTTTTATTATTAGAGATTACATAAATGCTAATACTGACAGAGGTATCTTTATGACAAATATAGTTCGTGTTAATGTTGATGGTTGGTATATTAACAATAGCACCGGTGGAGATTACGCATCTTACTTTGATGGTTGCGCCTATGTTTCATTGAGAAGTTGTCGTGGTGATTATGGAACTATCAAGGCTTATAATACATTGAAATTTGTAAATTCTAATGCTAATCATCTTACATTAGATAATATTTATACAACTGGTAATCTTGAATTTGCTTCAGTATCTACAACAGCTGGAATATCATTAAACAATGTTTATATTATTGGTACTCTTACTGATCAAAATATACAATCTTTTAGAAATTGCTCGTTTAATAATCTTGATATAAATGGTTCAGCTCTTGTTTATGGTGGTACACATGCTAAAGATGGTTCAACTATACTTAACGCTTTTGGTACATTAACAACTGATAATGATGATACACCTTCTGTTTTAGGTAAAAATAACCTTTTACTTCGATATGTTGCTGGACATACTATAACAAATTTTGATGATGGTATAGATGGCCAAGAAATAACGATAATGCTTAGTGCATTAAGTGATAGTGTAATAGTTCAAAGTAATGCTACTATAGCATTAGGAGCTGATCAGACTTTAGTTACTAATGATATTATTACTTTTGTTAATGTTAATGGAGTATGGTTATGCAAATATTACCAAGATAATACACCATAAGGAGATAACATGTCAGTAGATAACACAGCAATTAAACAATCATTTTCTATGGATGGAGTAACAACTGCTTTCACGCTTACTATCAGCATGTTGAGATCCGCACCAACGGATATTAAAGCGATGGTGATTAACGCTACTGGCACAGCTTCGACTTTAGCATACACAACTGGTTATACTGTAGCAGTAAATGCTGATGGTGATGGTGGAACAATATCAGTAGCAGATGCACAAGGAGCTACGGATACGCTATTTGTTTATCGGGAAACTACTAATACCCAAGAATCTGATTATGAAGATTTCAACCAGTTCCCGGCTAATACTGTAGAAACAGATATGGATCGCCGGACACTTAAATCACAAGAAAATGACGATGAGATCAATCGAGCAGTTAAATTTAGTATAACTTCTGATATATCTGATATTGAGTATCCTACTCCAGTTGATGGATCAGCTATGTTATGGTTAGGAACAGGTGGAACATTGGTAAATAGCACTTTTCCGCTTAACTCATCAGCTACTTTAGCAGCATCATCTGCCGCAATAGCTATGGCAGCTGCTACTGTAGCAACTACACAGGCTGCACTTGCATCAAGTTCTGGAACAGTAGCGATAGCACAAGCAGCGATTGCTACAAGCGAAGCTACGACATCTACAGAGCAAGCTGTAATCTCTACAAGCGAAGCAACAACTTCTACAGAGCAGGCTGTAATCTCTGCAAGTGAAGCCACGACATCAATGGAACAGGCTGTTATATCAAGTTCAGAAGCAACGACATCTATGGAACAGGCTATAATATCAACATCATCTGCAACAGTAGCAGTAGCAGCAGAGGTAGCAGCTTCTTCACACGCGACAGTAGCAGCAGGAGAAGCTGTATTGGCGGCTTCATCAGCAACAGTATCTATTGATCAAGCTGTATTAGCAGCTTCTTCGGCAACAGTATCTATTGATCAAGCTGCAATATCTACTTCTTCAGCTACAGTATCTACTGAACAAGCTGTAATATCTAGCAGCCATGCGACTACGGCGATGGAACAAGCTACTATAGCTACTACACAGGCTACTATTGCGACTACACAAGCTACTATAGCTACTACACAGGCTACTATAGCGACAGCACAAGCTACTATAGCTACTACACAGGCTACTATAGCGACAGCACAAGCTGCATTGGCAGCTTCATCTGCAACAGTAGCACAGGAAATTTTTGATGGATTAGCTGTTACAACTCCGGGAACAGCTGGATGTATCAATATAGGAATAGCTACTACTGGAGCTACGCCTACTTGGGAAACTCAATGTGATTTCAATAATTTATTCGGATCATCAGGTCGGGCTACAGGTGGTGAAGTAACTTCTGCCAGTACAACTTCGATAAACATAGCTGCTGGTACAGGGCTCATTAAGGCTACTGATTCGGATACAGCGGAACTATTATCTTTTGATTGGGTAGCAGTAAATGGAGTAACTGTAGAAACTAACTCTACTACTTATGTAAAAGTATCATTTAACAGCGGTGATCCGATAGTTTCTACTACATTATTAGAAGATTGGGATCTCGATACTTCATGGCCGTTAGCTAAAATCGTTCAAGAAACTGGAGATATTTATATCCTCAATAATCCTTGGTGGGTAACTGATGGTACGACTAATATTATTGAAAGATTTGAGTCAGAAGGATCGATTGTAAGAGATACGAATCTGGGCGGGCTAATTCCATCAACAGATGCCAGCGGACAGTTAGCTGTAACTGCTGGGAAAGTATGGAGCAGACTCACAGAGTTTGCTATATCTGGGATAAGTCTGGGAGATGATTTTTATCCGCATTACAGGACTACTTCTACAGTATGGATAGAATCAACTGCAAGCGCCTTTGATGTTCTTAAATGGAACGATCTAACTACTAACACGCTTGAAGATCTAACAAATAACTATTACGCTAATATATGGATATACGCGGCGGCAACTGGTAACATAGCGACAGTTTATCCGCAAGCTCAATACCGTAAATCAGCAGATGCTGAAGCTGAAGCTCCGCCTACTACACTTCCAAAACACATATCTGAGCAGAGTATTCTTATAGGAAGGGCGATTGTCAAGCAATCTATAACTGAGCCAGTACAAGTACAATCAGCGTTTGATACAACATTCGCAGCTTCACAGGCAGCTGATCATGGCAACCTTACAGGTTTGGGCGATGATGATCATACACAGTATCTGTTGACAAGCGGTACAAGATCGCAAGGAACTTTAGTTGTAACGACTTCAGCATCGATAGCTATGGCTATCCTTGAAAACACTACAGCGGCCACGCTCAATGTAACGACAATGGCTACGATCGCAGCTCTGACAGTATCCAATATAGAGATAACTACAGGATTAGCGGATGCTCTTACTATAACCGATGTAGATATTACTGATGGAATAGCTGCTGCATTAACAGTATCCAATATAGAGATTACGGCTGGTTTTGCAACAAATCTAACTGTATCAAACATAGAGATAAGTGCTGGATCTATACATGGTGATGTTACAGGAACAACTCAAAGCGCATTAGATGATTCCACTAAACTCGCTACAACAGCTTATGTGGATTCTGCGGCAGGTGCGCTTGATACTTTCGGGAATCTGACAGTAACAACTGAAGCTACGATCGCGCTTTTAACAGCCGGAACAGTTAATATAACCGGCATAATGGATGCAGAATCAGTTACAGCAGCTACGCTTAATGTAACAACTATGGCTACTATAGCAGCTCTCACAGTATCGAACATCGAGATAACTGCTGGTATAGCAGATGCTTTGACAATATCGAATATAGAGATTACTAATGGTCTTGCTGATGCTATCAAAATCACAGATATAGAGATCACCGGGGGAGATGCTGCAGCTCTTACTGTATCTAACATAGAGATAACTGCCGGCATAGCAGATGCTCTCACAGTATCTAACATCGAGATAACTGCTGGATTAGCAACTGCCTTGACAGTATCTAACATAGAAATAACTAATGGAGTAGCTGATGCTATCACTATTACAGATGTAGAGATCACCGGTGGCGAAGCGACATCACTAACAATAGGTACTTTAAGAGTAACAACAGCAAACATCACCGGTTTAACTGTAGGTACTATGACAGTTACTACTTCAGCTTCTATCGCGTTGTTAAATGTTGCCGATGCGACAGCAGGTAATCTGACAGTAACTACTAAAGCTACGATCGCTATACTTGAGTCAATGCTTTCTACGCTGGGTACTATTAGTTGCGGTGCAATAACATCCGTTGGGAATAGTTCGTTTAATGGTGCAGTTGTTATTAACGAGAGTGGTGCTGATAAAGATTTTAGAGTAGAAAGCGCTACTAACGCAAATAACTTTTTTGTAGATGGAGCAAATAATAGAGTGTATCTAAACTCTAATGTAGGATATATCACAAAAACTGATATAACAGCTTTTTATCCTACATTTCAGGTAAATGATAGTGCTAATGGTGGTTTTGCATTTGATATGTGGAGTACAAGTACAGCTCATCCAGCAGCATTATGGTTATCAAAATCAGCTAGTAATACAATAGGAACTCATGTAGCTCAGGATACTGGTGCTACTGTAGCTGGTATTTATTTTAACGCATCTGATGGTACTGATTTTGAATGTACCGCAGCTGTTCTTGTTAGAGCTGATAGTGGTCAAGGTAGTGGTAATGTTCCCGGTAGAATAGAGTTTATGACAACTCCCTCTGGTTCTGCTACTCCTGTAGAAAGATTGAGAGTAGACAGCACCGGTCTAGTAACACTAAACAATGTACCTGTTTTTGCTACAAATTTCAAAAAAGTATTAGTGCTTGATGATTTAACTATCTACATTTCAGATGGTACTACTGCTGAAGGTGCGTTGACCGGAGTTGAAGGTGATATATGCTTAAATGGTGGTACTGGTGCTGGACAAATGGCATTTTGTGATGCAGCAGGTACAAACTGGACAGATATGTAATGAAGTTACTGGTTAGTGCATTATTATTACTTTTATTTTGTGCTTCTTGTAAAGGATTCAAAATGGATAACGATGAACGACTTAAAAGAATGGCAGATTTAGGACTCAAGCGGTGTGTAGTATGCGCTACAGAAAATGGAGTACGATTACATGAAGCTGGTTTTTATATCAGGTATCCTTCAGAGAAAGGGCATACACGGATCTATGGTGAGTATAAAGGTAGGCCGCACGCTTGGGTTGAATATTGCAAAGATGGGAGATGGTTAGTTGAGGATACAGCTCTGGGGATCACCGGGATACCCATAGAACGATGCAAACCGCTATGCGGAAGGAGTTGGTACTATTCAGAGGATTATGTGTATTACAATCCTCACGCACACGAAAAGGAGTAACTCATGGATAAATGCGCTAAACATGACGAGATCATGGAAAGAACTTTTACTGAGATGGGTAGCATCAAACTCAAGCTTGAAAATATTGATACCAAGATGGATGCTATGATCGAGTTTAAGAATATGGTGCATGCGGTTGTATTTGGGAATGGTAAGCCGGGGATCAAAGGTCGGTTAGAGATACTAGGATCTCATATAACTAAACTATGGGTATTTCTTGGGTTGCTAATGACAGCTGTTTTGACAGCAGCGGCGGTAGTGGTGTTCAAAGGATAACAAAGGGGGATAAGATGAGTAAGATAGTATCGTATATCTTTAAGAATTTAGCGTTGCTTTTAGGCATCGTTGAAGCTATACTAAAGGTAGCATCTGGTATAGTATCAATGACACCTACAAAGAAGGATGATGCTATAGTAGAAATGATTGATAAGGCTTTTTCTGCTATAAAGAAAGTGTTGTACACAGTATCAGATAAGTTGGCCGGGAAAGAACCTACAATCCCAAACTCCTAAAAACCCTGCCGCTGAAATGGCGGTTGGGTATATGGCTTTTTAAGCATAGGAGAGTCTTGGGTTTTGTGGCAAGCCATCTTGAAGTTGGCGAATGTGAAACTCCCGGCGGTACAAAATACAAAGGGTTTAAGTTCTCATTCAAATGGTAAAACGAAATCAGCCAGAGAAACATATCCAGCTGCAGATCCTCAAATATCTGAAGCTAAAAGGTTATGCAGCCGGCAAGATAAAAACTACCGGTGCGCGAAAAGGACAGGCGTTTTTGAAAGATCCGTACCACTTCACAGGTGTTGCGGATCTTTTAGTTTTCACACCAAAAATGTACTTCATCGAAGTAAAATCTCCTACCGGTAGGCAATCTCCGCATCAAATCGAATTTCAGCAAATGTGCGCTAACGCAGGCGTAGCTTATGTTCTAGCTCGCTCCCTCGATGATATAATCTCTCTATTTCCCTGATAAAAAAAAGTGAAGAAAAAAGCTTGACTACAACATGATGTTGTGGTAATCTTGTCTTGTTCGACAACAAAGGGGGCAAGCATGGAAAAGAAAAATCAGACAGGTCGGTACGAGGGAAGCGGGGCGTTTGCTGGTGTAGTTCGTTGGGATACAAAACGAAAGTACACTCAGGAAGAACTTGCTGCGCAGCGTGAAGAATTTTCCAAGGAAGCTGAAAAAGGAACTGTTCTCTGTTTGAGCGACTTGATGATCAACGCGGGAATGTAAGGAGCGAGATATGGAATATATTACAGAAATGAAGAAAGTAACATCAAAGGAAACATTAACGATTATCAGAAAAGCTAACAGGGTGTTTGTTGATGTTAAACTTACATCAGATGATTTTACTAGCGTTCAGGTTCAGAAGAAAAGTTTGATCTCAGTTATAAAACAACAGCAGGAAAATTTAGGATGCGACTATGATGTTTTGTATATTGATGGAGATTTGTGGATTTTTCATGCAGCTTAACAAGGGAGAATATTATGCAACAGAAAACAAAAGAGATACTGCGACAGGCGCAGAAGGAAAACGAAGCTTTCTTTAAGAAGGTTGATCAGGAACTGTACGAGAAAACCAAGAAATCCCGGTTTGGGTGTGTGAACTGCTTGTGGGCCGGGTGCGAGTGTAAAGGTGGAGAGAATTTTTATTTTACATCCTATAATGGGATAGCAAGCTGCAAGCGCTACACCTACTACGACTAAAAAAAGGCGGTGAGAAAATGATTAAAGTAGTGTTACAGAGAGTAACTTGTAAAAAATGTAGAGCATCGTGGATACCAAGAACACGATCACCAAAAAAATGCCCATATTGCCAAAGTAGAAAATGGCAGGGAAAGGATAAGAAATGAGATACTTGATGATCGTGCTTTTATTTGTTGTGGCTGCTTTGATCTACCGGCTGGGATACGATGCCGGCTGGGATGCGAGTGAGCGTACTCTGGTGAAAGCTTGGATCAAGTATTACGATGTGGAGAAGAATGGTAGTTATTGGGATAACAAGGAGAAGAAAAGATGAAAAACTTACTTGATGCTTTTGATAAAGGATTGGAGATCATTGAACGCGGCGAAGTAGATATTGAATGTTGTGGTCAGCAGATGGTGGAGTTTAGTAGTCCTTTCACTAACGAAGCCGGAGAGTGCGAGCCTGTAGGATATGAATGTGAAATCTGCGGGATCAGGATCGATCTCAATGGAAGGGAGATAGTATGAAGTGTAAAATATGTGGGAAACATTTTGGTGGGGATACGGATCACCTATCAACTTGTACTTCTTGTTATCACGAATACCACGAAAGCAAGGAAGAACTGATGGGCGAAGAACCCGAAGGAGATGATGGAGATGAAGGCTAAAGAGTGGAAACTGATCGATAAATATGGTGAGATAACTTACAAGACCGGCACGAAGTACGAGGTCGCTGATTATGCTTTAAGGAATCAGCTGCTTATAATGACCGGTCTGGAAACAGGGGTGAAATCATGAAAGTAAAGGAAATAGTATCCTCATTAAGCGCGGTAGTACCGATCGGTGCTTATGAGAACCTGAAGCCGGGGTTTGAAATCCGGATGGAGTTATCCGAAGGCGATGATATGGATCAGGCGTTCAAGTACGCGAACGATTATATCAGAAAGATGCTTGAGGGTGTATCTAACAACGCTAAAGCGGATCTGATCCAGAAGCAGTACGCCGGGATCAGACTCTATGAGAAGGATGGCAAGAAGTATCCATCAGTTACTTCTATATTAGGATGGGATACTGATTGGAAGATCACCGAAGATGAGTTGCAACAGTACGGATCGCGCGGCACAATCGTGCATAAGCTGGCTGAGATCTATCTTAGGGAAGGCACTTGGGCGAATCCAGTAGATCTTCCAGAGCTTGAGAACGATGTCGCTGTACTGATGGGCGGATCTCGCAACCTAAGCTGGATAGATTGCTCCTATATTAAGTCGATTGAAGGCATTATGGGCGATCTCAAGGTGATCCAGCAAGAGAATGAGCTGTATAACGATGAGAAGCTCTACGCGGGCCGCGCTGATGTGTTGTGCGTGTATAAGGGTAAACAGACTATCCTTGACTTTAAGACCGGCACAACTACTGATATGCGCCAACTGGCAGCTTATGCAGCTTGCTGTAAGGGTATTGAGCAGCTGGTGATCATACCGGTAGGGCCGACAACTAACAAGTCCGGGTTTAAGAAGCCGGTAGTATGTACGGATATAGCCGGGGAGTATAAGAAGTTCTTGTACGCTCGCGCTAAGTTTAGAGAGAGGTTTGGAATCTAAATACTAATCTGTATGAATTAGTATTTGTTAGTAGTTACACAACAAAAGGAGAATGATATGGTTATGTTAGGATCAGGTAATTATGTAAAGACAGCGGATGTGGAGAGTGGCGATGTTGTTACCATCAAGAGCGCCGGTGAATGGATCGAAAGCACTCGCTGGAAGTACGATGATGGCAATCCAAAGGTTGATTTCGTTCTGGATGTAGAGATCAAAGGCGTAGAGAAGAAGATGCGGCTGAATAAAACCAACCGCGATATACTGATGGATGCTTACGATTCAGATACTGAAGCGTGGGTAGGTAAGACAGCGAATATCACTAAAGAGAAAGTTATGGTGGCTGGTAAGAGAATGGATTGTATAATCCTTCAAGTACCTTTCGCCGGATCAGAATCACAGGATGAGTTTCCGGGATAAAACAAACTGAAAAACAAAAGGAGAATAACATGTTAGCTCAAAACATAATATCGTTCTTATCGCAAGTTGTGTTCTATGTTACAGCAATAGTGGTAAGGACAGTTGGACAAGGAACAATGTGATACACAAAGTCCGTAACCCATTCTATTGTAGAAAAGATCAGTTCCTGCCTGCCGGTTATCCGGGGCAGGTGCTGGTCGTGGGTATCCTCGCATCAGCCTTAACCGGGGATATTTATAGAATGACTATAGGCAAACAGAAAGACAAAGTGTACGAAGCTGAAACGCGCGCGATTAAAATGACAGCGCAGAAATGGATCAATAAAAAAGGACAGACAGTTATGATCACGCCGGTCGATCTTTTCATCGAATTGGATCGCCAACAAAACATTTTTACATGATCGACTTGACAAACAGAAAAACATTAGGTAAACTAACTGCATCATGATCAACGAGTACACTCACAGCTTCTGTACATTAAATCTTTTCAACAATTTAAGAACTCGGTTCTCTACATCAGAGATAAAACAAGGTATGATCTTTGATCTATCTGTTTCCGGGTTCTTTTCTTTTATAGGTGTTTTCTCAAGTTTGACCTCTAACCTCAAACTGGCATTATCCACTAAAGGGGATGAAGGGAAGCGATCACTAGCGGGTATAACCATTCCCCCCCGACAGAGAACAATCTGTAGACAGATCCAATAGGATCAATAATCAAGGTAGCTATCTACCTCGGCGTTTAGTCCTAAAGATAGTAGCTTAATAAGGGGTTCTCTGGAAAGAGAGTTTGCCCCGCTGCACCCAAAAAAGAAAAAAGGAGAAATAAAAGTGGAATATCTGAAAGAAGAACCAAGAAAGTTTCTGATGGATGGAACGAAGATGGCATGGTACGGCGATCTGTTACAAGACTTTATGGATGGGAAAAGAATCGCGCCGGTAACTCTTGATATGGGGATCAGCAAGAATTGTAATATGCGCTGCATCTTTTGTTATGGAGAATACCAACAGCCATCAACAGATTACATACCTACAGCGAAACTATTAGAGATCGCTAAGGATGCTGGGGAGTTAGGTGTTAAGGGTATAGCGATTATAGGTGATGGTGAACCTACCATGAATAGAGGGTTATATCCTTTCGTAGAAGCTTTGAAAGCTAACGGAGTTGAGCCGGCGATCGCAACGAATGGTTTACTTTTGGAAGATGAACAGACAGAGATCTTAACTAAAAACTGTTCTTGGCTGCGATTCACGATCTGCGCTGTAGGCGAGAAGTACCGCCAGATCCATAAGAAAACGCCGGAAGGATCTTTTGAGAAGATGCGGCACAACATAGCGCATGCTGTTAAACATAAGGGTAATTGTACTATAGGACTTCAGATGGTACTTGTTCCGGAATGTTTCGATCAGGTGATCCCGCTGGCGCAGCTGGGTATAGAGCTGGGTGTGGATTATGTACAGATCAAGCAATTCTCAGATCCGGGTGAAGGTATGACGATGCACTTTGATATGAACCAGTATAAGACTATAAGAGATCTTCTGGAAGAAGCTGAGAAAATGTCAACTCCAGAAACTGAGATAATCATCAAGTGGAAAGCTATGGAAGATAGCACTAACATCACGATGGAACAGAAATGGGAGTTTGATCGTTGTATAGATCTGCCGTTCTTGTTCCAGATCTCCGGGAATGGTAAGTGTTATCCTTGCGGTTATCTATTCAACCATGAAGATTATTGCTACGGCGATCTTACCAAGCAGAGCTTCAAAGAGATAGTAACTGGTGAGAGATATTGGAGTGTTATAGAAAAAATATCTAAGATGGATCTCAAGGATCTATGTACCGGACAATGCCGGCATAGCTGTGGTAACGAGTTTATGTGTAAATTTATTAAGGAATATAATGGAAACGCTAAAGAAACTATTGTAAAGATCTGCGGTAGTGAAGATCAGTATAATAAACTAATGGCGAATCCGCCTGAACACATGTCTTTTATATGAATAAAATAGTTATACCAGATCATTTCAATTATTGCAGCGCGTTTATCACATTCGCGTGCAACATGTCGTGTTCCTACTGTATCAACAAATACAACGGACTCCATAAATATAAACAGATGTCAGCTGCGGATTGGATCAAAGGACTCAACCGGATACAAACCCGGAAGGATCTTCCGATCACGATCACCGGCGGCGAGCCTACAGTATATCCCGGATTTTACGAGCTAATCAATGGGATAGATAAGAAGATCCCGGTAGATCTATTGACTAATGGTCTGTTCGATATGGATGAATTTACGAGTAAGATCCCGCCAAATAGACTCAAGCGTGATGCGAAATACGCTTCGATCCGGTTTTCGTTCCATCCCGGTCAGACAGATGCGCGTGAGATCGTACTCTTAGCGCATGCTATGGGTTATCATGGCTATTCTGTAGGGATCTGGGCGGTAGATACCGGGGATGATAGGATAACTGAAGCTCGCAGACTCGCTGGATGTTATGATGTAGATTTTAGGATGAAAGAATATCTAGATGCTACTCATGGGAACTATAAATACCCTGATGGCTTAGATGGCAAACGCAAGAAGTGTCTATGTAAGATGTCGGAACTCTTAATAGCGCCAGATGGCAGGCTGTTTAGATGCCATCATGATCTGTATCATGGAATCAACTCTTACGGCCATATCTTAGATGATAAGGTGAACCTACCTACAGACTTCTTGCCTTGTGATAACTACGGACTATGTTCACCATGCGATCTGAAATTGAAGTTTGATAGGTTTCAGGAGCTGGGGCATTGTTCTGTAACTATAAAGGAGCAAGATGAAAAAGAGTAAAATTCAGCCGTATGGATCAAGAGGAACTATAAAGAAGAAAGTTGAGCGCAAACCATTCACTTATTCATTCGCAGAACTGATCGATAAGCTATCAATCGTATCCCGGAAAGAGTATTACGGATTGCCGGGCGCGCGGAAAGAGTTGGATCTTATAATGAGCTGGCTGAACGATGCAGGGATAGAAGCCTACACACTTCTTTCTATTATGAGGATCACTCAGGCTAACGCGGATATATGGAACAAAGAACATGAGATGCGTAACGCGACAGTAGGCGAGATGCCAGAAAGTGTGGTTGGCAGGATCGCTGAACAGGTCAGAGAATACAACAAGACAAGAACGCGCTATATGAACGAGCTTTCAAAGGCAGTAGGAGATTCTCAAGTTATGGAGAAGATCAGGCATTTGAGCGAGGAAGTCTATGATAAATACTACAATCAAGGCGAATAAGCTCAGGAAAGAAGTGCTGAGCGTAGCTATCCGGAACAAGATGGGCCATATCGCGCCATCTCTCTCCTGCTTGGATATATTAACGATGCTGCATTACAAGATCGCTGATCCCAAAGACACTATTATCTTATCTAAAGGGCATGGATGTTACGGCTTATACGCGATCTGGGCTGATCTGGGGCTGATAACACGCGAGAAGTGGTCGAAATTCGATCTCCCCGGATGCGTAGATGGTTACGGATCGCTTGGTCATGGGCTGCCGGTAGCTGTCGGAGTCGCTTACGCTAACAAAAAGCTATGTAATGGTTTGCATACTTGGGTGATTGTAGGTGATGGCGAGATGCAGGAAGGATCGAATTGGGAAGCTTTATCGTTTATGTACCATCATGATCTTAGGAATATAACAGTTATCATAGATGATAATGGATTACAAGCGATGGATAGGATCGACAATGTTATGCACCAGATCCTGAGCAACAGGCTGAAGGGCTGGGGTTTGAATGTTTATAAATGCGATGGCCATAATCACGCTGAGTTAGAAGGTCTGAAGTTCAAGCCGCAGGTTCTTATCGCTAAGACGATTAAAGGCTATGGCGTGGAATATATGGAAAATAAAGCTGAATGGCATTTTAGGTGTCCTAAAACATAGGGGGATAAGATGAATGATTTTACTGTTATTAAAGACCAGAGAATAAGAACAAAAGTTTGTAAGTTAATGTCTGATATGCTAGATAATCCAGATGATTGTGGCATATATCCCACATCAGAGTTTATGTCAAAGATGGAAGATTTTATTCTTGAGATTAGGAACGAAGCCATTGGATGGGCTTGGGCTGAAGCCTGTACTCAGTTAGATTCAGGTAAAGATCCTAGAAAACATGAACAAGGCAATCTTCTGATAGACTCGGCAAGAGACTTAGATAAGGATGAAAATGGTAAACAGAAATAATATAATAGATCATTTGGTAGAGACTTTCAAGGATGAGCGGTACTATCTCCTGATCTGCGATTGCGGGTTTGCTAAAGTCGATGCGCTGCAAGAGAAGTATCCGGATCGTGTGATCAACTGCGGGATCATGGAGCAGGCTACAGTAGGGATCGCAGCAGGGATGGCTCAGGCTGGGATGATCCCGATAATCTATTCGATAGCAGCTTTCGCGGTGTACCGGGCGCTTGATCAGATCCGAAGCGATATTGTGCTTATGAACCGGAATGTCAAGATCATAGGTAACGGATCAGGTGATTTTTTCAAAGCTCTGGGCGAATGTCATTGTGTATATGATGATGATATAGATATTCTCAGGATAATCGATATGCCAGTTTATGAAGGAGATCAGTTTGAATCATGGATAAGAAGCGAAAAAGCGGGATATATCAGAGTATGAGTATAGCAGTTTGTATGCCTACACATAATGAAGATCCAATAGTGATCCAATCTGTAGTGGCCAGAATACGAGCTGTTATAGGGGAAAGCGGTCATATTTGCGTGTATAATGATGAACAGGGTAGGGGCAAGGGATATGCTCTTAGAATGGCTCTCAGAGCTGCAGAAGTGTATAATCCGGATTATTACATATTCATTGATGGAGATGGTGATATTGATCCGGAACAGATAGGGAAAATTGCGCTGCATTTATCTATGGGATACGATATTGTAGTCGGCAAGAAGAAGATGCCAACAAAACTTGATCGGAAGATCCTCACATTCGCATCCCGGTTGTGGATTAAGCTGCTATTTGGTATAAAAGTTGACACTCAGACCGGGCTTAAAGGGTTCAATTATAAGCCGGAATGGGAAAGAGATGGCTGGGCGTTTGATGTAGAGATCTTGTATAATGCGAAGAAGATGGGTAAAAGTATGAAAGAAGTACCTGTTTATGCTATAGTTTCATCCGGGAAGTCGATCAGAGATATTATGTCAACTTTGTGGGATACGATAAAAATAAGGATGGGGTTATGAAGAAAACTATAGACGGACTTGGTGAAGTATTGAATTGGTGGGAAGGCATGAAGATGTGCTTCACCAAAAAAGACAAGGAATGGAAAGAATTATGTCAGGGAGAGGTAGACCTTAAACACGCTATGGCTGTATTTCGGAGGTTGCTTGAGGTTTTATATCCATTACAGACATTACAAATAACCAAAGCTAGCGGGAGGACAGATATGGAAAACATCATGGAAGATAAAAGACCCATAAAAAGAATAACGATACATAGTAACGAACCCGAAGGAGAGGCATCTTATATTGTTGACCCTAGGTGGTATGATGAAATAAAACCATATCACGAAAATGGAGAAATGGCTTCTGTGGTATGGTTCGCAATCTATAAAGACAATGCAATGGTTTCAAGAGTCAATTCTAGATATGTAGATGCTATAAGTTATTAAACACACTATAAAAATAAGGATGGGAACATGAAAGTATCGATCATAATACCGAATCATGGTAGGGATATATCCGCGACAATCCAAGCTGTTAAGGATCTGAAGGATGTTGAACTGCTTGAGGTCGATTTGCTGAAGGAGCGATCTGTACAGCGTAACAGAGGGATCAAGGAAGCTAAAGGAAAATATATCTTCATGTTAGATAGTGATCAAGTACCTACAAAGGCGTTGGTGCTTGAGTGCATATACATCATGGAAGCGTATCCGGCATGTCAGGGGATCTATATCCCGGAGATTATTGTAGGTGCTGATTGGTTCACAAGGCTCAGGAGATTTGAAAGACAGTTTTATACTTCTACACCGATCGATGTCGTGCGGTTTGTCAGGGCGAGTAACTGCCCGAAATTCGATGAAACACTCACCGGGCCAGAAGATGCTGATTGGGATCTCCGGATCAAAGGTGAGAAGCGGCAGAGTAAGAACTCGCTATATCATCATGATAACATCAATTTACGCGATTATATCGGCAAGAAATCGTATTATACCCGGAGTATGAGCAAATTCTTAGAGAAGAACCCGGATGCTAAGGTGCTGAAAGCTTGGTATCGTATATTTGGGGTATTCATGGAGAACGGCAAGTGGCGGCAGCTGGCTAAACATCCGATCATGGCGTTCAAACTGTACCTTCTTATTTTTATAAGAGGGATAATTTACTTACGAAAATGAAAATACTACTATTCAATCCATATTGTACTTTCGATCATAGCGCGTATGTGTTCTATCGCGCTTCTATACCTTACGCTCTGATGTATATTGCAGCGTATCTCAAGAAGCACTCTATTCTTCCCAAGATCTACGAGTTGGGGATATTCAATGAGAAGGATGTTATCCGGGATGGTGAATATATCCGTTGTGGTATATCAGATTGGGAGATTAAGAAGATCCTGATCCGGGAGCAGCCGGATATAGTGGGGATCAGCACCATGTACACAGTATTTCATAAAGACTATGTGGAGATCATCAAGATGATTAAGGATTACGATCCGAAGATCCATGTAGTAGTCGGCGGGAATCATGCTTCAAGCTTTCCGGAGATGATGCTGGAAGCCGGGGCTGATCAGGTGGTAGTCGGTGAAGGCGAGCAGGCTTTCTTAGATATATGTAATGGCGCGAGAGAACCTATCGTGCATAGAGAGCTTATAAAGGATCTTGATACAATACCATTCCCGGCAACAGAATCTATCGATTTTGAACGGCATATATCTGTAAACAATCCTTTTGTCATGAGAACGCCAGTAACAGGGATAATAACGAGTAGGGGATGCCCTAATAATTGCATCTACTGTACAGCTAATGGAGTATGGCAGCATAAGTGGAGAGGTAGAAGCCCGAAAAACATAGTGGATGAGATAGAATGGATGATAAAACTTCATGGGATAAAAGAGTTTCATTTCTTAGATGATAATATCGCTGTTGATAAGAATCGGTTGTTTGAGATATGTGATGAGATCATAAAGCGAAAGATTGATATTCGATGGGCCAACTGTATACCATATTGGGTATTAGATGAGCCATTACTCAGGCTGATGAAGAAGTCCGGGTGTTATCGGCTCACCTTTGGGATAGAGTCCGGAGATCTTGAGGTCAGGAAGTATATTGGTAAGAATTACACATTACAGAAGGCTAAGGATGTGATCCGATACGCTAATAGTATAGGACTTTGGACTATTACTAACAATATAGTGGGGTTTCCGGAAGAAACTGAAGCTCAGATCCGGCGTACTATCGAGTTTGCTAAAGAATGTGGTACGGATTTCGCTTGTTTCTTCGCGTTGCTGCCGCATCCATCGGCCAGAGTGTACAAGGATTTCCTTAAATGGGGATTGATCGATCCTAAAGATCAGATGTCAGCGTTGAACGAAGGCGGCGCGCCTACAAGATATTTCAGTAAAGAACAGATCAAAGATTTCCAGAAGCAAGCGTATAGTGAGTTTATAACTTTCAAGATGTGGGAATACATAAAGAAACCTTGGCTGTTGTTAGGTAAGATCCGATCGGTAGAGGATCTCAGGTATTTGATCCGGATAGGTTGGTTGGGGTTGCGGATGAAACTAAGACAAAACAAGAAAGTATCCAGTAGTAAAGACTTTATCTACGGAAAGGAGCAATATGTCAAAAAATAAGCTTGCGATAATTTTATGTAACTTCAATGATAGCCGGTTTCTAATTGATTTCGTGATGGCGATGAAGAATCAAGATCCGGATGAGTTCATTGTGGTGGATGATCGGTCAACTGATAGAAGCGTTGAGCTTTTAGAGCATATTCAGAAGATAGCGCATATCAAGATAGTTAAAAATGATGGGGTACATAGTCCTTTTGGCGCGTTTGTTAAAGGATGCGAATCAACTGATGCGGAATTTGTAGCTTGTTTCTCAGCTGATGATATTCCTAAGCGTAATTATCTATCATCTATGCGGGAAGTTATTAGGAAATATCCGATGGTGGATGTCTATACTTGTAACGCGGATGTGATCCGGGAAAATATGATGTATAAGAGAACGCTGCTGCCGTTCACCGCGTACATATCTCCGGAATATGCGGTTAAGATGTTTCAGGGCGGGTATGCTAAAAACATCAATCAATGCGGGATCGTTGTGAAGCGTTCATGGGTTATGAAATGCTGGGTAGGCGGCGGCAAGGATACTGAAGTTAATTTTGATTGCATGTATTCTTTTTCGTCTATTTTTAAGAAAGGTTTTATAAATGTAGGGAAACATCTTGTTATGTATAGATCTTATCCAAATAGCTTTGGAGCTTCCGGAACAAATAAGCAGATCAAGAAGTACATACAAATACATAAGAACTTTTGTAGGCCGCAGGAGTATGCACTAACATCTGCAAGTGGGATATGGGGCGCAAAGGCACGCTGGATGGCGCTTATAGCGCTTTGGGGTATAATGAAGATGCCGTTGTGGGCGAGAAGGAAATTCTATGATTGGTTTTATTCTTACGATCAAAAGGTAGAGAAACTATGAAGATAGGATTATGTGGGGCTTCCGGGCGGATAGGGTATCCTTTATTTGAATATTTGAAATCTAAGGGTAACAAAGTTCTGGGTACTTACCATCACCATAAGATAACCGGACTTGTGCGGTACGATCTCCGGAAAGATTCTATCTCTTTTTTCGATAAATGTGAGTATGTGATCTTGGCTGCGGCTTATTGCAATACACCATTTTGTGAGAATAACAGGGTGGAAGCTTACTGGCTGAATGTATGGCGTACAAAAGAGCTGCTGCAACATTTGTCAGATAAGAAGATCCCAACTTTATTTATCTCATCGATAGCTGCGAAAGTGAATCTTGCGGATACTTATGGGAAATATAAACGATTGGTAGAGAGATATATTGTTCAGGAAGGTCTGGCTGTAGAGTATATCCGGCCGGGTAAGACAGGCAAAGATAATGTCGGTCAACTATGCGAGGAAATCTATGAAGGTATTAAACTTAGGCTGCGGAAAAAAGATAAAGAACCATGTAATCAATGTTGATGTGATGCCGTATCCAAGAGTGGATGAAGTGTTAGATCTATCTTATTTCCCTTGGCCTTGGAAAGACAATAGTATCGATGGGATACATGCTTCGCATATAATGGAGCATTTTCCTGATCAGTTCGATTTTATTATGGAATGTCATAGGGTGCTGAAGCCCGGCGGTTTTCTCCGGATCGTTGGGCCGCACTCATCTTGTATAACTTCAGTAGGATGTCTGGGCCATTACCGGACTTATGCTTATAGCACTTTTGATGATTATCTGAGTAACCCATTTTATCTGTTCAAAGATCCGCTGTTCAAGACTACTGAGATGCAGCTTAGATGGTGGCATGAGGAAATTGATGCTGAAGGGAATTTTCCAAGATGGATGATTGGGCCTATTAGGATAATAGATTGGTTCATGAATTGGATTATAAGCGCTTCGCCAAGACTATTTGAGAATGTGTTTTGCAGTTTTATACAATGCCGGGAAGTTATCTGGCAAGGGGTGAAGTTATGAAGGAGAATGATTTTATCACTTTGGTCGGATCTCTATTTTCTATCGTAGTATTAGTTGTGATCTTCGTTATAGTAAGGTGGTTTATCTGAGGGGTGAAAATATGAGCAGCGCGACTTATAGTTTTAGATTTAACAGGGCTAAGAGAAAATGCCCTACATGCGGTAAGAAGTTCAAGCCTAATTCACCGGGCCAGATCTATTGTAAAAAGGAGTGTAGAAAATCATGAAGATCCATTATAAGCCTGATCATTATTCGCAACAGCGCCAGAAAGAGAAGAAGGTCAATATCTGGCCGGTAGTTATGGCGATGGAAGCTGAATGGTATCGGAAGAAAGGGCATAAAGTGTATTGGGATACTGATCCACAGGGATTTGTTGATAAGGTTATCACTAAGGCTGAAGGGTTGCCGTTCTTGGATCTCCCTAAGCCGGATCGATGTTTCAGTAATGCGTTTGATAAGAAATATCAGAATAATGGTAATTTCAAGCATCATCCGGGTACTTATATCCAAGCAGCTTCCGGATGTTGGTGGGGTAAGTGTATTTTTTGCATAAAGAATGGTACAACTTATCAAGTCAGGCCGGTAGATGATGTGATCAATGAGATTAGGGAATGTAAATATTGGGGTTTCAAAGAGATCTTCGATGATTCTGATACTTTCCCTACAGGCGCATGGCTTAAAGAGTTTTGCGAGAAGGTTACGCCGCTGAAAGTTACGCTGGGCTGCAACATGAGATTCGGTGCGCTTAGTCCAGAAGATTATAAAATGATGAAACGCGCAGGGTTCAGGTTATTATTATATGGGTTAGAGAGCGCCAGCCAGACAACAGCGGATCTGATAAACAAGGGGATCAATGTATGCCGGGCTATAGATGAGGTTAAACATGCGAGTATGCTTGGGCTTGAGCCGCATGTCGCTGTTATGTTCGGGTATCCTTGGGAAGATGAGTTTGATGCAGAGAAAACATTAAGGGTTGTGCAGCATCTATTGCGTAAGGGGTATGCCAAGACCGCGCAGGCTTCGTTGTACACAGTTGGTTATACCGATCGCAATATTGATGCGATGAAATATATACATAAGATCTATCATGCAGCGTTCTACCCGGATTTCTGGATAAATAAACTAATGGATATACGATGCTTAGATGATGTGAAATATATCTGGCGAGGGATAAAATCATGCTTTGGAAAATAATCATTATACTATGCGTTAATATGTTGTTGTATGCGCGTGCTTTGAGATGCGGGTATGTATCAGATGATCTACCAGCGTTACAGCGCCGGAAAGAGAAAAAGATGCTTCCATTTGAAAGGATCTGGCAATCTGCGGTTTCTGGTAAACCGATGCTGGATCATGGTATCAGTATGGCGGTACATGCGTTTTGTTGTGTCTTTATTTATACAGGGCTTGGTGCGAATAACATCTCGTTTTTTGCAGCGTTACTATTCTCAGCTAATCCGATAAACAATCAAGGATCGATCTGGATCTCTGGTAGAAACTATGCTTGGTGCGGGTTACTTATGATGTTATCAATGACATGCACTTTCTCAGCGCCGTTTGCTATGATAGGTGCGGTAGTAAGTTCAGCAGCGTATTTTGTGCCTATCGGATTTATAGGATCAGGTAAATGGTATCTTGTATTGTTCTTGCCTATAGTATGGGCTGTATATTATACTCGGCTCAGGAATGAAGTGAAATCAAGGCGCGGGCATGAAGCTGTAGCTTTCGACAAGAAATTTGGCTGGGAAAAGATTGTTATAGCGATCAAGATATATGGTTGGTACTTCGGGTTATGTATTATACCTTTTCAGCTTACATGGTATCATTCGTTCATGCAATCCGGGGCTGGTGCGGGGAATGAGTTGGAGAAGAAGAAAGCGCTTCGGCTTGATTGGACTTTTTGGTTAGGCCTGAGTTTGATAGGATATTTGATCTATTCTGCGATCTGGAACTGGACTCCAGTAGCTTGGGGTATATTCTGGTACTCATGTAGTATCGCGCCGTACTTGAATATATTTAGGATGTCGCAAGAAATCGCTGAACGATATTGTTATATTGCTAATATAGGTATAATGTTCGCGTTAGCTAATTTACTTAACCCGATAGCTTTCGCGTTTATTTTGGGTGGGTATGTTATGCGCCTGATGGTACATATACCCGCATATACTGATGATTACTGGCTTATAGAGCGTAGTGTAGCTGAAGATCCCGGCGCTTGGTACGCTTGGCATGTAAGAGCATTAAAGAGATGGCAGCAACAGGCGATCCGGGAAGCGCTTAACTGCTGGGTGATGGCTAAGATGATCTCGCCACAAGAATTTAAGATATTATTTAATATAGCAGTAGTCCTCAAGATATTGAAACAGGATAAAGAAGCTGAAGAATATCTAAAACTCGCACAACAGAATGTGATCAAAGGGCAGGAAAAGATTTCAGATGAGTTAATTGTACAGTTCCGCAAAGGTCAATGTCCTATGTTGCATTAAGGAGAGATCATGGCTAAACATAGAATATCTGAGAGTGTCGGGCGTGAAGTGTTAGGCGCGTATAATTATTATTGTTCTTGCAGGGATTGTTGTACACCGGCTATTGAGATCCATCATATCAAATCCAATAGTATCGCTAACAATAATAGATGGCCGTTATTCATGCAGAGTCCGTTCAACCTGAAACCTATATGCCGGGCTTGCCATGATAGTGAAGCAATATATCAATTCAAGATAACTGATAAAGTCGCAGACATGTACGAAAATTATTTAACTGAGATAAGGGGGTGAACGATGAATCCGAAACAAGCATTAGATCTTCTTATAGCTGTTGTATCAGAGTATAAGGGTACTCTAAAAGAACATGCTGAATTTCAGGCAGCTGGCGATATTGTAAAAAAAGCTATTGAACCAAAAACTGTTGAACCAGAAGGAGAGGAAGTTGAAAAAGCGTAAGAAATGGTATAGATCACTCGGTACTTCTAAGCGTGATCAAGATGTAACTACTCCGCCATCGCCTAACCATCCTAAGCGTAGAGCTGCATATTTCGCTATACATGATAGGATCGTTATTAAGAGCATGCCTATTACTGTTAAAAAACTACCTTTCTGGCTTAAACTATGGCGTAGAGTCGTTAGGCTATTCAAACAATACACTATATTTTGTATCTTAACTTGATTTTATCCACAACATAGTGTATATTTACTGTAATGGAGATTAAACAAGTAGAACTCAAGTCTGCTAACATTAAAGCGTTAGCTTCTATGGATAAGAGTATCCGGCTGGTGTTCGATGTCAACTTAGAAACTAACGAGGTGGATGTCAACGCGATCCATAATTTGCTATACAAACCGCTAATATTAGAGGTGAAAGAAGATGGCCAATACAACTAATCAAGAGAAAACTATTAAGCAGCTTTTTATCGGTAAGTGTTGGGCTTATCTTGACGAGAATTTTTATAAGTTCAACCAGCAGAATAAGATTAAGATCGCTTTGGAGCTTTGCAAGAAGGATATACCGCAGGTGCTTGAAGGCGAGATAACATATACTCAGATGAAGCGTATCCTTGTCGAGCATAAAGTGTTGGCGCTTGATATTGGCGAGGATGTTCCGGATGCTATCAAGGAGCGTATGCAATGATAGACTTACCCAAGATTCTACAGATGCCTGAGAAGTTGTTGGCCTTCGTTCTGAAGATCAATGACTATAGGTATTTCTTGGGTGAAGGCGGTAGGGGTGGCGGTAAGAGTCAGGCTACAGCGCGTACCTTCTTGTATCTCGCTGAACAGAAGAAGCTCAGGATGGTATGCGGCCGGGAAACACAGAACAGTATCTCCGAATCAGTTTACTCACTACTCTGCGACATCATCAGAACTGAGAACCTTGCGTTTGATATACTTTCCAGTAAGATCACTCATAAAGTTACAGGCTCAACGATCAACTTCCGGGGCTTCCGGCAGCAAGGCGCGTTCAATATACAGGGGATGGAAGGTATCGATGTACTCTGGATAGATGAAGCGCAGGCTATCACTAAGACTACACTTGATGTCTTGATCCCTACCATCCGTAAGGATAAGGCTAAGATCTATTTCACTATGAACAGGCATGTTGAGTACGATCCGGTGTTTGAGTTCTGCCAGAACAGGCCGGATGCGTTGCACATACATATCAATTTCGATGAGAACCCATTTTGTACTGAAGCGTTAAAGACAGAAGCCGCTGAGTGTAAGGCTAAGAGCGAAGCTGATTACGCGCATATCTGGATGGGTGATCCGTTACATCAGACAGAAGATAGTGTGTTCGTGTATAAAGAGCTGAAAGAAACAAGACATAACCATCACCCGCTGCGCGAAGGTTATGGGATCAAGATAGGTGGTTTCGATGTGGCGCGTTATGGGGATGATAAGTGCGCAGCTGTTACCATCATGCAGATGGGATCGCTCCATTGGGAAATGACCTATCATGATCAATGGGATCATAAAGATCTCAATTACACTACCGGCCGGATATTCACTACTTCAAATGAGCAGGTATTAGATAGAGCTGTTATCGATGAAGATGGGATCGGTGGTGGGCCGCTTGATACTCTTAGTAAGGGCCGGGAGCTTGAGTACATTGTAGGTTTTAGAAACCTGAAGCTGGGATATAAAGAGAACAAGGATTATGGTAATGTCCGGACAGCTAATGTGTACAAGCTCAAGCAGATGGTCGAGGATGGCCATATCTGTATAACTGATGAAGAAACTATCCGGGAGTTATGTACGCTCAAGTATAAATACGATAACTACCAGCGTAAGATCCTGATCAGTAAAGATGTGATGCGTAAACCGCCGCATAGCGTTAAGAGTCCTAATATCGCTGATGCGTTAATCATGGCAATTAGTCAGATAGGTGAGTTCCGATACGATCAAGAGAGTAAATATGAAGCCAAACAGCCGCAATACAGCAAAGAGGACAATCTCTTTAGTGTTGCTGGTGTATAAGGGGGAGTTATGTTATTCACAGGTGTAGGGTTAGCTTTAGGTGCAACGATGGCAACTATAGGTACAGTTGGCGGTATCGCTGTAACTAGCGCATTTGCTACAGGCTTAGGCGCGGCAGCTATCGCCGGTGCAGGGTATGCAGTTTATGCTGGGATACAAGGTGGAGCTAAAGCTGTTGGTGTCAATATGCCTAACTTACCCGGCCAGCCACAAGCAGCAGCTAAATCTAATCAAGCAGCGCAGGCTCGGCAGGTAGCTTCAAGTCGTACAGCTACTATTAGGACATCGCCGTTAGGTACATCTGGGGAAGCTAAAGTCGCAAGACAATCATTACAATCAGCAGACGATACAAAGACAGCTAAGAAGAAGAAACTATTAGGGGAATAATGATAGAGTTGTACTCAGATAAATATAAAGTAGATCTTGAATGGATGGTACAGAAGTTCCAAGAGGAATCGTTGAGTGAGTTTGGTATAGAGTTGAATCTTGAGGTACTCAGACAAACTGTAGAAGAAATCAAAGACGAGATCTATTTACTGGTAAGGAATGGTAAAGCTGTAGGGATCGTAGCTGGTAAGCCAGTAAACGCACCGATGAGTGGCGATAAGGTTTGGCATGAGATGATCTGGTTTGTGCTTAAAGAGTATAGGAACGCTGGCGTGTTCATGCTAAACGAAGTCAAGAAGATACTCAAGGATAAGGGATACACAGCGATCATCATGGTATGTATGGAGAACTCTAAGAAAGATAAGTTGTTCAATTTGTATAGGCAGTTAGGTTTCGTTCCGATGGAGCATCATTTCATAGGGAGATTATAATGGTACAGACAGTTGCAGAACAGATCAGGCGATACAGCGAGCTTAAAGGTACACGATCGAACTTTGAGAGTTACTGGCAGGATCTGCACTCATACTTCTATATCGAGAGTCCAGACATCAACCGATCATACTATCCCGGTACGGAGATGGATACCAACAGGCTCTACGACTCGACTACACTTGAAGCGCCGGATGTACTGGCATCAGGCTTCATGAACTATCTCACACCGCCTACAGCTAAATGGTTTCGCTTGAGATCTAAAGATCCCCGGCTGGTAGATAATAAAGAGGTAACAGATTTCCTTGATGATGTATCCGATGAGGTTTATCACACATTGAATAAGAGTAACTTCTACGCGCAGAGCTATCCCGGCTACAAATCATCAGGCGTGTACGGCACATCGATACTCTTAGAAGAAGATGATCTTGAAGATACTGTAAGGTTCTACTCGATCCCGCTTAATCAGGCATGTATCGTTGAAGATGCTAAAGGCCGGATCATAGAGTATTACATAGAGTTTGAGTACACAGCTGAACAAGCAGCTACGAGATGGGGCGAAGAAGCTTTAACAGATAACATGCGCAGAGAGATAGAAAGCCCTGATCGTAACAAGAAGCATAAGTTCCTGCTGCACATAGCTAACAGGGATGTCCGGGATGTTACTAAGAGCGATAAATCTAACTTACCGGTGATGGCACAATGGATCGATGTAGATAACAAAGAGATCATCGAAGAAGGTGGATACCATGAGTTCCCGGTAATGACACATAGATTCGATAAGCGGCCGTTCATACCTTGGGGATTCTCACCGGCTATGAAAGCTCTACCATTCGCGCGGTTACTTAACGCGATCGCTAAGACCAATCTCAGGGCGATGATGAAGAAAACAGATCCGCCGATAGCTGTACCGCATAACGCTTTCATCATGCCGTTCAATAGTAACCCAAGAGCGCTTAACTATTATAAGAAAACTAAGATGGATACAGCTAAAGACATATTCTCATTCTCTAACGATGGAGATCCGGCAACAGGCATGGCAGCGGTCGAGTATTACACTAAACAGATCAAGAGCCTGATGTATAACGACATCTTCTTAACATTCGAGAATATCACTAAACAGATGCAGAACCCTGAAGTGCAGGAACGGATTAACGAGAAGATGGCTATGCTCGGCCCGGCAGTAGGTAGGTTCATGGGCGAGGTACTGAATCCAATCGTTATCCGGACTATAGGGATCTTGTATAGATCTGGCAAGTTACCGCCGTTACCTGAAGCGCTGCAAGACGATCCATCATTCGATATAGACTATGTATCGCAGTTAGCGCAGGCACAGAAACGAAGTGAGCTTAATTCGCTTATGAACGGATTGACATTAGTAGGCCAGATGGCACAGATCCAGCCAGATGTACTTGATAAGATCTCAACAGATCGTACAGTAGATGAAGCTTGGGATATACTCGGTGCGCCGGTTAAGGTACTCCGGGATGATTCTGAAGTACAAGAGATCCGGGAAGGTAGAGCTGAAGCACAGGCACAGGAACAGAAGATACTCATGGCAGGCGCGATGGCTAAAGCCGGTAAAGATGCAGCAGCCGGTGATAAAGATCTGGCAACAGCAGCTCAGACTACAGGCGGTGGTGTAAGATGATAGATTTCACCGATGTGAATGAGGTTAAAGGGTTACAATCAAATATACATATAGTATTCAATACACCAGCTGGTAAGGAAGTATTAGCTTTCCTTGAAGAAGCGTGCGGCTGGTATGAGAGTATATTCGATCCTGATAGTAAAGACAGGATCATGATAAATGCAGGGCGGCGAGAAGTAGTGGCTACGATCAAAACCTTGCTCAAACATTCACCGGAACATATCGTTCAGGTGGCACAACAGAAGGAGCAATCAAATGGCTGATAATCTTGATCCGGGCATGGGTAATCAAGACCAGACACCCGAAGTCGAAATAACACCACCAGCAGGAACAACAGCACCAGCAGCACCAGCGACAGAAACAACAGTATCACCAAATGTAGAAACAGGATCGTTCAGTTGGAAGGGTAAGTTAGGCGAGGATCTCTCAGGCGCACCAGCGATGCAGAAGTTTGAGGATACAGCTGAAGGATTACAGAACGCAGTTAAGAGTCATGTAGAGTTAGAGCATCTCTTAGGTAACGAGAAAGTACCTATCCCTAAAGGGCCAGACGATCTGGAAGGTATCTCGCGATTCAACAAAGCGTTAGGTATCCCGGACAAGGCTGAGGGTTACAAGTTATCAGAACCCAGCTTACCTGAAGATATGAAAGGTATGAGCTTTGATAGAGATTCGTTTGCGGTGATCGCGCATGCTAACGGATTGACACCTACACAGGCTGAAGGGTTATGGAAAACATATACAGATGGCGCAGGTAGCGTGTACGCCGGCCATCTTAAAGCAGCACAGGATAAGATGAACGAGAACATCAACGCGCTCCGGGCAGAATGGGGCGATGCTTTCCCGGCTAATGTAGAGTTAGGCGAGATGGTTATAGCTAAATTCGCTGATGATCAGGATATGGGCGATTTCTTGACAGCTACATTATCCAAAGATCCGGCAGGTATGAAGTTCTTAGCTAAGATCGGCGAGCAGTTCCAAGAGAATAAGATCGGTGAGTTCAAGTATAAGAAGTTCTCAGTATCACCGGATGAAGCGGCAGACGAGATCACTAAGATTAAGAACGATCCGAAGCATCCATATAACGATCAGAAAGCTACGAATAAAGATCATGATATGGCTGTAGATCAGGTGAATAGATTGATAAGTATATCACGCGGTAAGAAAGGATAAGGTGATTAAGATGGCAAAGGGTTCATGCGGCGGTACGCCGCGAGTAGGTAAGAAAGGTGATCCGAAACCGGTACGCAGAGGTAGTGGTGCTGGTAGAGGTAGTTCTTCGCGCAGGAAAGGATAAGCTTTAACACAGCCCCAGACAGCGCTGGTAAGGTAGGATAACTTGAGATAGCCCTACAATCGCACGAAAACGCGATGTGAGATCCTCTTTTTGAGGGCAATCGATCATTAGCAAAGAAAGGTTGTTTAACTTAAAAGGGGGATGATTGAAGTGGCAGACACACAGAATGAAATCTATGCACAAGCGTATGGTCAGAACATCATGCAGTTGGCGCAACAGAAGTATTCAAAGCTGTTAGGCACAGTTTACTTAAAGCCTAATGTACGCGGTAAAACCTTCTTCCAAGATCAGATCGGTGAATGGTCGATGAGTACGAAGGGTGGAAGGAATGTAGTAACACCGAATAACGATCCGGCATTGGCTCGTAGAATGGGCGTTATGCTTGATTATCACGATAACCGCATGTTAGATCGCGGGGATGAGTTAAAGAGTATCTCCGATCCTCGGAGTGCTTACACCATAGCAGCAGCCAGATCACTTGGTCGTAAGATTGATGATGTGATTATTGCGGCAGCTATGTCAACATCTACAGCGAGTGGCGAAACTGGTTCGACTACCGCTCCTACCACAGCAACTGTTGTTATTACTGCCAGCCAACTTTTTCTAACAAATATAACTGATATGAAGAAAGAGCTGGATGATAACGATGTTGAGCAAGAAGATAGGTTCTTGGTAATAACTCCGACTCTGTTGGCATCTGCATTGGAAGATAGCAGCATGACATCATCTGATTATGCATCAGTTAAGGCTCTTGTAAGGGGCGAGATTAATACCTTCATGGGCTTCAATTGGATCATGTCAACTCGGATAGGTGCATATACAACTCTTGCGATAGAAGGGTTAGTATATCAGAAGAACGCTCTATGTCTTGCGATGGCAGACCAGCCGTTAGTCAGAACTGATGAGAGAAGCGATCTTTCGTACTCTTGGCAGATCTACTACGAGCTGAATTGTGGTGCGGTTAGATTGGAAGAATCTCGCATCAGAAAGATCAGAGCGTAATGTAAATAACCGGTCAGCGGGGCGGTATAGCTGCCCCCAGACACCGCTATAGGCGGGAAGGAGTGATAACATGTCAGCATTAAAAGCAGTAAATATGACAAAGTACGAAAACGGCGGATCAGGTGATTACTGTATTGAAGCTGGTTATATTAAAAGTGTAGAGAAAGTGTGGATTGATAGTTACGCTTTCACATCTGCGCTTGATACAGATGATTCTATCTGTATCGGTATTCTACCGGCGGATGCGCGTTTAACGGATGTTACAGTTTTCATGCCTTCGTTATACGCTTTAGATACTACCGCTACAGTATATCTGCAAACTGGTGCAACTTGGGGTATCTCAGGATACTTTGGGGCTATGAGAGCTGATGGTTGGGGTAGTGATGCTTACACGATCGGTACAGCTGCGACACTTAGGTTAGCATCGGGCTTCAAAGGTCGGACTTTTGAAGCAGCTCAAAAGCTGTACATTACTGTACAGACATCGGATAAGAATATCACGACAGTAGCATCAGGTACTATCAGAAGTATAATTAAGTACACATAACCACAACGCTATAGGCGAGAAGGAGAACAATCATGTCAACATTAAAAGGTGCAAATGTAACAAAGTTCGATGCAGG